>Ga0070717_10000100_pt1 | contig 66736 bp, 41 predicted proteins | sample LARL113metaG_FD_71366 | JGI IMG/M metagenome (GOLD analysis project Ga0070717, IMG submission 71366) | Corn, switchgrass and miscanthus rhizosphere microbial communities from Kellogg Biological Station, Michigan, USA - LAR L11-3 metaG | ecosystem: Host-associated > Plants > Roots > Rhizosphere ...
GTTTTTGACAACTGACGCGCGGATGGCGGAATTGGTAGACGCGCTAGCTTGAGGTGCTAGTACTTAACCGTGTGGGGGTTCGAGTCCCCCTTCGCGCACGAACGATTTTCGCCCCTTACGCCTCGTCGGCGAAAGGGGCGAAAGCCTTTTCGGCTTCCGGGAAACTGGCTCGTCATTGCCCGTTTCCCATGTCGGCCGAGCCAGCGGCCGCCGCTGCGGTGGTCGAGGTGTTGGTCAGCATCGGCAGCGTTGACCCGGTCGATGCGACCGACGCTTCGTTGCTGGTCACCGGTAGCATCGACCCAGTTGATGCGACCGAGGCTTCGTTGCTGGCCACCGGCAGCATCGACGCTGTCGCTTTGGCCGACGCTCCGTCAGTATGGACAGCGGCTGACTGCGGTTCGGCCGTCTTCGTACTGGCACGCTTCGTCGCCTTGCGCGGTGCCTTGGTCGCCGAGCTCGCTGCGCTCGCAGGCTCGTTGCCCGCCGCGCGCAGCGGTGGATCCGGCGCGATCGTGCCGACGACGCGCTGGGTCCGCACGCGTCGCGCCGTCGCGCCATCGATGTAGTGCGCGTGCGTGACCGCGGGCGAGCTGTGCCCGAGCGCCGAGGCGACCACATGCGACGTCGCGCCGGCTTCCGTCGCGACAGACGCGTGGAGCCCGCGCAGCGACTGCGTGCAAACCACCGGCACACCGGCCTCCGCGCACAGCCGCTCGACGTGATGACCGAGCCAATAGCGATCCCGCTTCTTGCCAGTGCGTCGCGAGATCGTCCGGCTGATCAGCTGGGCATCCGGTGCGCGCCCCTTCGCGAGCGCCAGCAGGTACGGCTGCAACAGCTTAGGTATCTCCAGCGTTCGCTTCGAGCGCCGCGTCTTGCCGAACTCGATCCACAGCAGCCGCCCGTTGTCGTCGAGGTCGCGTACCACGCGATCCGTGACCTCCGACGCCCGGAGCCCGAGCAGGAACGCGGTCAGCACGCCCAGCGCGGCATCGTCGCCCTCGTTCGCCCGGCGCAAGCACACGTCGACCAGCCGCCGCGCCTCGTCGATCCGCAGCTGCTTCTTGCCGCGGTTGCGCTGTCCCGTCCCCGTGACGTTCGCGAGCGGGTTTGTCGCGATCCAGCCTTGCTTCACACACCAACCCCCGAACGTCTTCGCGACCGCGAGCGAGTTGCGATGCGTGTCGACCGCGCACGTCTTCACGATCGCGCGGTACAGCTCCTCGCACGTCCGCGGCTGCAAGCGCTCGAGCATCCCGCCCGTCGCAGCGTACGGCATCATCCTGCCGTCGACCTTAGCGTCGAGCTGGAAGAACGAGCGCAACCGGAACTCGTTGACCTTCACGGTCCCCGGACGCAACCCGCTCTCGCGTTGCTCGACGATGAATTCCTGCACGGCGTCGCTCACGGTTCTCCCGGCGATCTCCTTGAGCAGCTTCGTCTTGTAGGTGCGCGCCTGCGCCTCCGTCGCGAACGCGACGTACTTCTGGCTGCCGTCCGCTGCCCGGACGACCAGCCGCCATTTGGTACGATGTGGATAGGGTCCATGAACCTTCTGTCCTGTCTGCTGCATCGGATGTTCTCCATCTCGAGCAGCGATTTCCCGTCGACGATCATGCCCACGACCCGCGCCGGCTGCAACGGTGACCTCGCGAGATTCCGGGATCTCGTCGACGGTTGAGCTCGGAGGTCGGCTCGTCATGACGACGTCGACCCGCCGCCGATGGCACTACCTCCGTTCGTCGTCGGCTTCGTCGCGCCGGCCCTTGTGGCTCGCCAGTCGACGACCAAGCGCCGCAAGAATTCCGTGGATTCCTCGAGCGTCGCCGCGTCGAACACGCCGATCAGATCCGCCAACCCCTCGGCATCCTCGCGTCGCAGGATCTGCATCGCGTCCGCTTGCTCGTCGGGAGACAGCGCGGCCTGGACCTGCAGGATCTTCGTGACCGTGTCCTTCGGCAGTAGCTGTAACAACTTCACCACGTCGAGCCCCAGCACTGGCGACCACGCTGCCGCGATCGCCCCGGTCAGATTCGCCGCGTGCTCCGCCGCCGCAGCTTCCTGTGTCCCTTGCTCGTCGGCCGCTTGCTCATCAGCCACCCCCTCTGCCCCCTGCGTGTCGACCGCTGCCTTCGCGCGATGCGCCGCCCCCTCTTGCTGCGCGCGTCGCAGAGCGAGGACGTCGCGAACCTCCCAGCGCGGAGCGGCGTTGTCGCTGCTCACGTGGCTGCCTCCGTTGCCGCCAGCACCTTTGCCCCGGCCACCACCTGCCTGCTGCTTCGCGGCCCACGCCATCACCGCAGGACCGACCTGCTGCAGCACTGATTGAAGGATCGGCGCGAACGCGGCGGACCAGTGCGCCGTCGCCGCCGCACCGCTCCCCCCCATGGTCATGCTCCTCATCGCCGTCATCGCCGTCATTGCCATCATCGCCGTCATCGCGATCATCGTCCCCGCCGGTCTGCACGGTGAGTCGCTTCACCTCGACCGGCGGGAGAGGCTGCACCGTGCTGCGGAAGAACCCGCGCGCCGACGAGAGCGACTTGATCCAGTCCGCCTGCGCGTTCGCCAGCACCGCCACGCCATCGCGCAGCGTCTGCGCCACGCCGAGCCCCGATCTCGAGCTTGCGCTGGTTGTGAAGGAACGCCATCTGCATCGAGCGAATGTTCGACTCGAGCAGCAGCCGCACCTCGCTCGGCGTGCTCGGCAACGTCGTCGGCACCACAGCCGGCGCGCTGTTCTCGTTGTCCGGCTCGATCGACTCCGCGTTACGAAGCGTGCCGAGCGCGAGCCCGATCGTCACCCCGAGCGGCTCGCCGCTCTTGTCGATCACGTCGAGCAGGTAGTTCCCCGGCGGGAGGATGTCCTCGGCGTCCGCGATCGTGTAGTCGAGCGGGAACAGCATCGGCTGCTTCTTGGCGTCGAGCAGCAGCCGTGGCCGGCCGCCCGTCTGCCGTCGAATCCGCCGGGCGCTCGCCCCGTCGGGGAGCTCGATGGGGTTGCCGTCTGGTTCGCGCGCGAGCGGCACGGTCGACGGACTACGCTGGGACTGCGGGGACATCTTCTCCATGGGAACACCTCTGGGCTGGCGCGCACGACGCGGTCGTCGTCGGCCATGCGAGCGGGATGCCGCGTCGTGCGGCACGCCAAGTCCCGGTTCTCGCGCGACATCCGAGCTGCCAGGCATCGCCTCGTTCGTCGCTGCGCGTTCGGCGTCATGGCCGACGCTCGGTAACTCCGCGATGTCTCGTTCGCGGACGTATGGAAAGCCCTTGTCTGCGACTTTGTCGACTTTATGGACGGGGTGGCAAAGTCGCCAACGCGAGCAGACAGAGCGCCATCGTCTCGCTGAGTTGCGTCGTCTTCGTCGAGCAAAGCCTCGACGAAGATCCTTCTGCCAGGCTTTACGAAAGCCTTTCTCAAAGGCTTTGACCCCTTCTCGCCGCGCTGCACAACGGCCCAATCCAGCCTCGAATGCGCTCGTTGCCACGCGGGAACACCCCTCGCATGGCAACGTTCGCTGACTGCAGCGTGGCGCGATCAGCGGAACAGTTCGCGGGACGTTCCGGCACAGAGCCGCAGACTGGAAATCGTCGTCTCGCGCCGCCAATCATGCGCGCGTCGGCCGAGCCGCATGTGCAGCGGCACCGCCTACGCACAGTCGCACCGCGCATCCACGGCGACGCGAGGGCACTACCTCGCGTGATGCCGCACCGCGTCAACGCGCACAGCGCCATCATCGCCGGCTCGCTTCCTATGCCGACGCTGCCTGACCGCTCACTGAGGGACGCGACGGTTGCCGGCGTCGATCGACCCACTCAATAGCGATGGCGCCGCCATCCCGAGCAGCGCCGCCGCCTGGTGACGATGTCCGACGGGCGCGCCGTCTCGCGGTCCCTGCGGATCACGCCGCGCTGGCGGCGTACGACAGCACCGACAACCTTCGTCGTGCCACCCAGCGAGCCAGGGACACCCCAGCCATCCCGAGCCGCATTGCAGCGTGGGCCAGATTCCGGGAGCTACGCAGCGCGACAAGGCGCACAGCAGCCTTCTCGATCTCCGCGAGCGACGACGTCCGGGCGGTCTCGATGAGCCAGTTGCGGTCACGCTCATCGAGCGTGAGGGTTTGTGGAGGCGCAAGCTCCACGATCGCGTCGAGCACATACTCGTCGACGATCCTCGGCAGCTCGCTCATCCGCTCCGCGACGCTCGGCACTTCGATCGGACCAGGCCGGACGAGCCACCGCAGCGAGTCTTCCTCGAGGAGGATGTACTGCACGTCGTTGCTGCTACGTAGCTGTGTGACCAGCGACGGGAAGTCGCGCGGTGGTCGTCGACGACGAATGCACAGCGAGCCACCGGCTGCAGCATCAAACGCCGCCGCAGCATTGGCGAGGTTGGCCGGCGCTCTCACCGTGGCCGGCGTGTTACCGCGCCGCGGATCGCACACGATGAACGGAGCGTCCCCGCCAAACGCGCGGCGATGTAGCCCGTAGGCAAGCGGCACAAGATCGCCTCCGCCGCAGACAACCAGCTGCGCACGATGCTCCCTCGCGAGGTCGATGGATCGCAGCGCGTGGTCGATCGCGCTCGTGTTCGTCCATCCGAGCAAACGTCCGAGGTACCCTCGAAGTTCCTCCGTGGTCGACATCATGCATCCTGCCTGCGACGGTTGCTGCACGCCTCGATCGCCAGCTGGACCCCCGCCTCGACGGCGGCGTTGGCGGCTTCCTGCGCAGCCCCGAGCAGATGGGCCAGATCCTCGAGCCGTGTGCGGCTCTCGTCGTCGTCCACCTCGATCACCTCATCGAGCACGCTCTCGGCGGCTCGGGTCAGCGCTGCGGTCTTCCTCGCCAGCTGACGCAACTCATCGAACGCATCCATTTCCGTGGAGGTCATCCCGTTCCCTTTCGTAAACACGTCGACAGAGTCGACCCGCGAGCGAGATTGCTCGCGCTCGCGATGTTGCGTGGGCCGCGCGGGCAAGTCAACCCGGATCGAGCTTCGCAACTTATGGGCATACGATAACACCACGATCTGCGAGGATCATCGCGATGACACGACCATCCAAGACGAGCGTCCGCCGCAAGACGAAGCCGAAGATGGGCCGACCATCGCTCGGGGCCGCAGCGCGGAAGCGCGTCGTGACCCTGAAGCTCACGCAGGCCGAACATGCCGCTGTCCGCGCGGCAGTTCGCAGGCGCGGCCCGCCGACCACCGTCTCCAGCTGGTTCCGCGACCACGGCCTCGCTCCGCTCCGCCTCGGCGGCCTCACCAAGCAGCGCGCCCGAGCAAGGTGATGATCACCCGCCACCTGAAGCGCCAACGAACACGCTAGGATAGCGAGCGTGGCAGATGCCCTACGTCCAACGCTCGGCGAGACCGGCCAGATCTTCGTGACCTACGCCGCGGCAAAGAAGTTCATCGAGCCCGGCGGCTACAAGGAGCACGAGGTGGAGGCCGCGCGCCGTGCGCTGACCGAGCTCCTCATCGACGCGCGCCAGCAACCCAACCGTGGCACCTGGCGGACGCGCAAGCGGAGCACCAAGCTGGACATCAGCGCCGTCGTCGAGCCCGAGGGCCGCCTGCTCGTCGTCACCTTCATCGACGCGCAGCCGTACGATCCCCCGAGCCGAACGTCGGCTGCCGGGCGGGGATCGCGTTCAAGGATCCCGGCTGGGCCGGCAACGGGCGGCGGGTTTGGGAGTCGTGCCACGACGACTCGGGGACTGCGTCGAAACAGCGGTCGAGGGGGCACGCGCTCGGCGTGAGCTAGCGATCATGTACATCCGTACGATGCACGCGGGGGTGAACCCCTATCATCGTCGTCAACTGACTTCAGTGAATGCAAGGATGTGTGGCTCCTGCGTAACGGAGCCCCAAGGCACGTATTTCTGGCAGCCGGGCGTCAATACTGTCGACGTTGCCGGCAGCTTCGCCCGGCGCAGTCACTGGCTACCGCTCATGCCGGTTCATCGCGAAGATGGCCCAGGTCGTCGACCCACGGTAAGATGGTAAGCGATGGACAATCCGGCCTTGGAGTCGCTGCTACGCGATCCGGAATCGCCTTCCAGCGAACGGAAGCAGTCGTTCTCCGATGCAGATCGAGTCTGCCAGGCGATCTGCGCATACTCGAACGATATGACCGGTTCGAAGCAACCGGGCTACATCTTTATCGGCGCTAAGGACGATGGCTCGCCGTCCGGCCTCCCGATCACGGATAAGCTGCTGCTCGATTTGATCGCGCTGCGATCAGACGGCCGCATCCTTCCTCAGCCCCGAATGGTCGTTGAGAAGCGCACTCTACTCGGTGCGGAGATGGCCGTGATCGAGGTCTTTCCTGCCGACCTGCCGCCCGTGCGTTTCAAAGGCGTCGTCTGGATCGGCGTAGGACCTCGCCGGGATCGCGCCAACGAGGCCGAAGAGCGAGCACTCTCCGAGCGCGGGCTAGTATTTCGGGGCGGACATGGGATGCGCGACCATGCGACGAAGCGAGCAACGACGATCTCGCGCTGGATCTCTTCACGACATATCGTTCGTACGCTGTGGCGCGTGAGGTGGTCGACGAAAATCATCGAACCATCGACGAACAACTTGCCTCGTTGCGCTTCTTCGATCGACGGGCCACCAGGCCCACGAATGCGGGTGTGCTTCTGATGGCAAAGGATCCTCGATATTTCGTGCTGGCGCCTATATTCAGGTCGTACGATACGCTGGGACCACGCAGGCCGCTGATGTCGTCATGCAACGCGAGATCGATGGCGATCTGTTGTCGGTACTACGGCTGCTGGACGAACTGGCAAAGGAACTAGTTTCCGCGAAGCCGGTCGCGATCTCGAGCCTGAGAGAGGAACTCATCTTCGAGTATCCATTTCAGGCGCTTCGCGAGGCACTCGTGAACGCAGTTGTTCACCGGGACTATGAATCAAACACTCCGATCGTCGTATCTATCTTCGAGGACCGCCTCGAGATACAAAATCCAGGAAGTCTCTACGGCGACGCGCGATTGGAGGACTCTCCTGGCGTGACGGCGTACCGCAATCCTGTTCTCGCCGAAGTCGCTAAGGTGCTCGGATATGTAAATCGCTTTGGTCGCGGGCTGCCTCGAATCCTTGAATCGATGCGAAAGAATGGCTCGTCGCCACCTCGGATCGAACCCGGATCAGGCCACTTCCTCGTCGTCTTGGCGAGGCACTTATGAAGACGATCGCGCTATTCAATAACAAAGGTGGCGTGGGCAAGACTACGCTTGCGTTCCATCTGGCATGGATGCTTCATCATCTTGGTGAACGCGTATTGGCGGTCGACCTCGACCCACAGGCCAACCTGACGGCCGCATTTCTTGAGGACGATGCCGTCGAGGCGCTGTGGGACGAGCAGCCAGCCGCGACTGTGTACGGCGCTGTGGAACCTCTGCTTGAACGCTTGGGCGACCTCCGCGAGCCTGCGCTTCGCACAATCGCCGATGACCTGACGCTGATTCCGGGCGATCTGGCGCTTGCGAGGTTCGAAGAGAGGCTCGCCGAGACCTGGCCGCGGTGTCTCGACGACAATCCATCAAGCGCGGCGGACGCGTTTCGCGTAACAACGTCCTTCCATCGGATCGTCGCTCGTGCGGCGCGTGCCCAGGCAGCGACCGTCGCGATCCTGGATGTCGGGCCTAGTTTGGGAGCTCTGAATCGCGCCGCACTTGTTGCTGCGGATCACGTCGTCGTTCCTCTCGCTGCCGATCTCTTCTCGCTGCGCGGCTTGCGCAACCTCGGGCCGACGCTCGCTGAGTGGCGCACCGGCTGGCAGGAGCGGCGTCGTCGGTCGCGCGTCCCGATTGGACTCGAGATCCCTGAGGGCATGATGAGCCCATTGGGATACGTGGTTCTGCAGCACGCCGCTCGGAAAGCGAGCGAGCCGGCGCGCGCTTATTCGCGGTGGATCGACCGATTCCCGCAGGCATTCCACGCGAACATTCTGCAGGATGCGACGCCGGCAGGGGATGATCCTTATCGCTTAGCATTGCTGCGACATTTTCGAAGCCTATTGCCAATGGCTCTAGAGGCACGGAAGCCGATCTTTGATCTGACTGCGGCAGACGGAGCGATTGGGAGTCACGCCATAACCGTTCGCGACGCCAAGGCCGTCTTTGAGGCGCTAGCAAAGAAGATCGGCGGCGCCGCCGGCGTCGGCCAATGGCCTCGTCCGGTAACGCGTAATCCGCGCACGGGACGTGGTAAGTGAGTACGATTTCAACTGACGTCGCTCACCTTTGAGACGTTCGAAACTAGACGAGGCACCAGCGACGCACTAACCCATCGCGACACATGGAGATCTGGCGATGAGGAGCACATCGACCGGCCAGCCTGAGTACTGAGCTGATCCATGTATCCGAGCAGCCCGTCCACCAGTACCGCTCGGCGACCACGGAACGGCGCTCGTCTGCGTCTACGGCTGAGAGGTGCGCGCGACATGCGTGAAATGGTAGCGCACCACGGCGATCCCCTCGGGGTCCGCTGCAACCACACCTTCCTGAGCCGTGGGACCGGCCGTTCCATCTGCGCCGTACCATACGATGTTCCCAGGGTAACGCTCGAAGTCCGGATCCGGTAGCGTGTAAGCGGGGCCGCTGGATGCAATGAGCGGAGCACCGACTGAGCCTCCCTCGCGGTAGGCAGGAGGGCTCGTCGATATTGGTGAGGGCGGGTTCTCGACCGAGCGAACAGGTGGCCGGGGCTGCTTACGAACCAGCGTTCCGCGGAGGGTCGTGGTCTCCTTTCCACTAGCGGCGTGGGGTTTGCTCTCCTTGGTCGGCTTTGCGAGCTTGGCATCCATACTCGCACCACAGTCTGTGGGAGCGTCGCCAGGCCGCGTCGCCGTGAGCGCGGAGGCGAGGCGAGGATCTGCCATGGCAATCTCGTTGCGACTTACGATTACGTACAACACCTCAGGACCAGGTTCATTGTCTAGCACGACGTCTCCGTGGCCTGGCGGAACCGCTGTTGGTTCTCCCGCCCTCGCCAGAGTTCCGCTTTGCGAAGGGATGACCGCCAGTTCGTGATGCGAGCAGAACGCGAGATAGACGTGAGCATCCTCGGAGGTCCGGACGGCTGCGCGGAGGCGATCTCCGCTCATCACGGTCTCGCCATCGTGCAACTCGTGAGGTGCGTCGTTTTGCGAGTGGCGAAGCTGAAGCGAATGATCAAAGCCAAGGCGGCCAGGCTCGTATTCGAAGCCTCGGGTGTCATCGGTGAATGCGGCCGAACCTGAAGCACCGGCCTCGCGCGAACTGGCGCTGCGAGTCTGCGGCGTGCCTGTGCACGCCACCCCGAACATTGGCGTCACGCTCGACAGCGCCCATACCGCCAGTACTCCTCGGAGATGCCATCGAGTCATATTCATGGCCTTTCGTTCATTGTGGAGTGTTTACGCTACGCGCACAACGGAATCCGATATCTTTCTGATACTTGTCTCCGGGAATGCGTCTGCAGCCCGAGCCCAGCAAGTGGCAGGGGCCGATGCTTGCGAAGCTGCCACCGCGGAGAGACTTCTCACTCGCGTTGCCGCGGCGGTCTTCCACCCATTCGGCCACATTGCCTCCCATGTCATGCACACCCGCCGGTGACACATCCTGCGGCGAAGTGCCAACAGTGCGGGGGTGCACCGCGATCCCTGCGCGCAGCTCGAACGCCACACCGTCCTGCCGCGGCAGCGCGGCGCCCCACGGAAACGGCCAGAGCTCTGCACCCTTCGCGGCTAGTTCCCACTCGGCCTCGAGTGGAAGGCGCTTGTCATGTGCGCGGCAATACTCGTTCGCGCCATGCCAGGCCACGCAGACGATGGGACGGCGAGCGGCGTCCATGGTTACTAGCGCGCGGTTCTCGGGCGTGATCGTCAGACCGTCCCCACACTTCTCGGTACGGATCAACGAGATTCCTGGCTCACCTCGGGTCACGACAACCGCGCCAGGCGCAACCTTCCACAGATCGACGTTCGCGTTAAGCCAGGTGGCAAATTCAGCGTTGGTGATCTCGAGCCGATCTAGATCGAACGACTCTAGGTGCGTCACGCTGGTGTTCTCGGGATGCTCTATCACGGCACAGTCTTCGCTCGCGGCCAGCGTGCTGCACTCCTTGGGCCTCGCGTCGAGGTCGAATACGCCCAGGCGGACAGTGGCAGCAGGAAACCGCGCCATGCCCTCCAGTAGTGGTGGCGCGAGAGGGTGCTTGGGCCGCAGCGAAATAAAGAGGAGCACCAGCAGTCCACCTGCCATCGCGCCGAGTAGGGTTCCGATGATCGCGCGTCGGAGCGCGACCTTGAACGGGTCTGGATAGGACGCTTGCCTCGCCCCCGGTTCAGGATCCCGTAGTAGGTTACGAAGTCGCTCTGTTTCCCACTTCCAACGGTATCTATATCTGAAGTCGAGGGAAACTCGGGCGTCGAGACGCACGGGCAGTCTGCATGCCGCGAGCTTGAGCGGTATTAGCTGAGGTGATGTAACGCTGAGGTGGCTCGCGAGCTGCTCACCAAACATTGCCCAACGATCCTCGAGGTACGCGGGTGACAGTACCGCGACCGTATACCGACTGCGAGACACGCCGCGATCGATCTCGTCTACGACCCCACCCCCGAGCGGCAACTCATCAACCAGGAGCACTCTCTTCGGCAACACGCCTAGCGCGGGTAGCAAGTCGTCGCGCACGAAGGCGGCATCGGCGGCCGCGTAGACAATGAATAGATCGTAGTCGTGCGCCGGAGTCGCCTGGTCCGGAGTGCTTGCCTCAGTTGGCGCAACTCGCATAGCGACTCGGCCAGCAACACCTTCATTTGCTGTCATTGGACATGCTCCTGAGATGGAAACGTGTGTGGCCGAGCGGTCGCCAGTCACCCGCTGGGATGAACGCAGCCCAGTAATAGGGGTGCGCATAGCGCGGCTGATGCATGAGGCGGAGCTTGGCCCGGCGCAAGGCCTCGGCGCGGCCGGTGCCGCGGGCGAGTTCGCTGTAGTAGTCGCGCATCAGGTAACGTGTGGACGAGTCGTTCACGCTCCACAGGCTGACGACCTGCGACGCGGCGCCTGCGAGCACGAGGGCGCGGCGCATCCCGTAAACGCCGTCGCCGGATGGCGAGGCGCCGACGCCGGTCTCGCAGGCGGAGAGCACGACGAGCTGGGTACCCCACCAGTCGAACCCGGCAATCTCTCGGGCGGTTACGATGCCGCCGGCGCCTTGGTTAGCTCCAGCCATTGCCAAGCCAGCGCGGTCTAGGCCGTCGACTGGATCGTCGGAGCGGGCCAAGGGGAGCAGGAGCGATGCACCGCCGTCCACGAACATCCCCCGCGCGACTTGGCGCGGCGCGAGCGTCGCAGAACTCGCCTTCGATGGAGGTGCACGAGGGGCGGCCGCGCTTGTGAGGGTCGATTGTGTGGCCACGCTCGGTGACGCCACCGGATCGCGCGCATAGAATCCGTGAGTAGCGACGTGGATCATCTTTGGCCCGGTCAGCGCCGCAAGTGCGGCCTTTGTCGCCTTACTGCCGGTTAGCGCGGTGGTGGAGAAATACCTCTGCAGATCCGTCGCTTCCGCGCGGGCCCCTGGTAGCGGCACGAATGACACCGCAGCGGTCTTGCGTTCGGTCGGCACGGGGCCGTAGTCGGGACCCGCGATAATCACCTGAGCTGACCTGGCGGCGTACGGTACGGTGAATCGCACGAGGTCGCGACCCGTGGTCACGTAGCTCACGAGGTAGCGCTCGAGTGCGTAGCGGCCTTCGGCGTCGACGAGTGCCTCGAACGGCACGAGGTTGAGCTTGCCGTCAGGAGCCAGGATCACGTGTGACACGCCAGCGAGATGGGCACGAAGCGGCGCGAACACGACAGCATCCAGGCCGCGCAGCGCCGCTTGGGTGGTTCCGGTCGAGAGCTTGACCTTCGGATTCATCGCGGTGAGCAAGACGTCGACCTGGGCATCGATGGGCGCGGCCTCACCGAGCTCCACCCAGCCAGCCGGGCCATGCGCCGATAGTAGATATGCGACATAGTGGTCCTCTTGCCAAGGCTGCGTCTGTCGCGCATCCAAGCGGCTATAGCGAACGAACTCCACCAACGCCGTACCGGCAGGAAGCATCACTTGAAGCCTTGCGAGGGTCACGGGATCGGACTGCACGCGGAACTCTGCGCTCGTTGTTCTGAGTGCGGACTCCAGCTCCTCGATGCGCGCGCGTACGGCCTCGATCGCCGTGCGATCGATAACGCCGCTCGGCCCGAGAGGTGCGTAGAGATGCGCGCTGAGCTTGGTCCGCGCCGCGCTGAGTTCGTCGAGCTGTGCGCTAAGCGCTGGCGTGAGGTGAGCGCGCAACGCCGTCTCGTTGTCGAAGAGGGAGTCGAGAATACGGCCCTTGCGTCGAAGGACGGTGGTGAACGCCAGGTCGAGCGCTTGCGCACGGGCGGGCATGTCATTTGCTTGGAGTGACACTATTGCGTCGGTTTCTTCCTGCAGAAGCTCCATCAGGGCGCGCTTGCGCGACTCGGACATCCGTGCAAGCTCGGCGCGTAGCTGTTGTTCGTGGATGTCGGCAGCGCGTGCGAAGAGCGGCTCGGCTTTGTCGTACGCACCCTGAGCTTGGTAGACGAGGGCGAGATTATTGAGGCTCTGAGCGACATCGGGGTGCGTGGGCCCGAGCGCCTGCTCGCGGACGGCAAGAGCGCGGACGTGGAGAGGCTCGGCCTGGCCGTACGCGCCCTGGGCTCTGTAGAGCGCGGCGAGGTTGTTTAGGCTCTGAGCGACATCGGGATGCGCGGGCCCGAGCGCCTGCTCGCGGATCGCGAGAGCGCGGACGAAAAGGAGCTCGGCCTTGCCGTACGCGCCCTGGCCAAGGTAGAGCGCGGCGAGGTTGTTGATGCTTCGAGCGACGTTGGGGTGCGAGGGCCCGAGCGCCTGCTCGTGGAGGGCGAGAGCGCGGGTGAAGAACTGCTCGGCTTTGCCATACGCGCCCTGGGCCTGGTAGATCGCGGCAAGGTTGTTGAGGCTCTGAGCGACCGCGGGATGGCTGGACCCGAGTGTCTGTTCGTGGATGGCGAGTGCTCGGACCAAGAGCCGCTCGGCCTTGCCGTACGCTCCTTGGTCTTTGTAAAGCGTGGCGAGGTTGTTGAGGGTGGTTGCGACGACAGGGTTCGTCGGGCCGAGCGAGTGCTCGCTGATGGCGAGCGCGCGGACCAAGAGCGGTTCGGCCTCGCCGTATGCTCCCTGAGCTCGGTAGAGAAGGGCGAGGTTGTTGAGCGTAGGAGCGATGTCGGGGTGCGTGGCCCCGAGCACTTGCTCGCTAATAGCGAGCACGCGGACCAAGAGTGGTTTGGCCTTGTCGTATGTCCCCTGATCTTGGTACAAGACGGCGAGGTTATTAAGGGTGGCCGCGACGTCGGGGTGCATTGGTCCGAGCGCCTGCTCGCGGATGGTGAGCGCGCGGACCCAAAGCGACTCGGCCTTGTCATACACGCCCTGATCCCGGTAGAGGAGGGCGAGGTTATTGAGCGTGGACGCGACGTCGGGGTGCGTACGCCCGAGCGCTTGCTCGCGGATGGCGAGCGCGCGGACGAAGAGCGGCTCGGCCTTGACGTAAGCACCCTGGTCCCGGTACAGCGCGGCGAGGTTGTTGAGGCTTGTCGCGACGTCAGGGTGAGTGGTCCCGATCGCTTGCTCGCGGATGGCGAGCGCGCGGACCAACATCGGCTCGGCCTTACCGTAGGCACCCAAGTCCCAGTATAGTAGGGCGAGGCTATTGAGGATGGTCGCGACGTCGGGGTGCGTGGGCCCAAGTGCTTGGTCGTCGATGGCGAGCGCGCGGACGAAGAGCGGTTCGGCCTTGCCGTAGGCGCTTCGGGCTTTGTAGAGGGTGGCGAGGTTGTTGAGGCTTTGCGCGACGTCTGGGTGAGTCGGCCCGAGCGCTTGCTCGCGGATGGCGAGGGCGCGGACGTAAAGCGGCTCGGCCTTGCCGTATGCGCCCTGGGCTTGGTAGAGCGCGGCGAGGTTGTTGAGGCTCGTCGCGACGTGGGCGTGCGTGGGCCCGAGCGCCTGCTCGTTGATGTGGAGAGCTCGGACGAAGAGTGGCTCGGCTTTGCTAGGCTCGCCTTGCGCTTGATAGAGGAATGCGAGGTTGTTGAGGCTCGTTGCAACGTTGGGGTGCGTGGGCCCAAGCGCTTGATCTAGGATGGAGAGAGCGCGGACATAGAGGGGCTCGGCCTTGCCGTACGCGCCCTGAGCCATGTAGAGCTGCGCGAGGTTATTGAGGCTCGTGGCGACGTCGGGGTGCGTGTTGCCGAGTGCTTGCTCGCGAAGCGACAGCGCACGCTCCGCAGCCGGTGTAGCCTCACGGAACTTGCCCTCGCCGTAGAGCTTCACGACTTGCAGGTTGAGCTGCTTGGCCTCCTCGAGCGCCGTTGGCGAGCTCGGCGTCGGAATTGATTGCTGTGCACCAATTTGCCGTGCACCGCCGACAACAATCAGCGCGAAGGCAATCGCGCAGAGCGACCGCATCATCGTTGCGGCTTTCGGGATGAAGTGACAGCTTTGTCGAGTGGTCGCCAGTCGCCGGCTGGGATGAATCCTGCCCAGTAGTAGGGGTGCGCGTAGCGTGGCTGGCGCATGAGGCGCAGCTTGGCTTGGCGCAGGGCCTCGGCGCGTCCGGTGCCGTGGGCGAGCTCGGCGTAGTAGTCGCGCATCAGGTCACGCGTGGAGGAGTCACTAACGCTCCATAGGCTGACGACCTGGGAGGCGGCGCCTGCGAGCACGAGAGCACGCCGCATGCCGTAGACTCCGTCGCCGGACGGCAAGGCGCCGATGCCGGTCTCGCAGGCCGAGAGCACGACGAGCTGCGTACCCCACCAGTCGAAGCCCGCGAGCTCTCGGGCGGTGACGATGCCGGCGGCGCTCTGGTTGGCACCAGCCATCGCGAGGCCGGCTCGGTCGAGACCGTTGGTAGGATCGTCGGCGCGGGCCGACGGGAGCAGCAGCGATGCACCGCCGTCCACGAACATCCCCCGCGCGACTTGGCGCGGCGCAAGCGGCGCAGAACTCGCTTTCGGTGGAGCCGGGCGGGGAGCGCCGGAGCTCTTGAGCATCGATGGATAGGACGCGATCGGCGATGCACCCGGATCCCGCGCATAGAATCCGTGGGTAGCGACATGGAGCATCGCGGGCCCGAGCAGCGCTGCGAGCGCAGCCTTGGTCGCGTCACTGCCGGTCAGCGGAGTGGTGGAGAAGTACCTCTGCAGATCCGTTGCTTCCGCGAGAGCCCCTGCGAGCGGCACGAACGACACCGCGGTGGTATTGCGTTCGGTCGGCACGGGGCCATAGTCCGGGTCCGCGATGATCACAGAGGCTGAGCGAGCGGTGCGATGCACGGCGAGTCGCAAGAGGTCACGACCCGTCGTCACATAGCTCAGGAGGTAGCGCTCGAGTGCGTAGCGGCCTTCGGCGTCGACGAGTGCCTCGAACGGCACGATATTGAGCTTGCCGTCAGGAGCAAGGATCAAGTGTGACACGCCAGCGAGCTGGGGCCGAAGCGGTGCGAATACGAGAGCATCTAGGCGGCGCAGCGCCGCTTGGCTGGCTCCGGTCGAGACCTTGACCTTGGGATTCATCGCGGTGAGCACGGCGTCCACCTGAGCGTCGATGGGTGCAGCCGCACCGAGCGCAACCCATCGAGCGGAGGTATGCGCTGTCAGCAAGTACGCAACGTAACGGTCTTCTTGCCAATGCTGGGGTTGTCGCGCATCGTAACGGTGGTAGCGAACGAATTCGACCAACGTCGCCCCCGGGGGCAGCGCGGCTTGGATCTTCGCGAGGGTTACAGGATCGGAATGTACGCGGAACTCGGTACTTGCGGCGCTGAGAGTAGACTCAAGTTCGTCGATGTGTGCGCGAGCGACTCGGGTCGCCTCGCGATCTACGACGCCACCTAGTCCTAGAGGTGCGTAGAGCCGCGCGCTGAGCTCGGCCCGCGCCGCGCTAAGCTCGGTGAGTTGGGCGCGAAGCGCGGGGTTGAGGTGAGCACGCAAGGCGGTCTGATTATCGACCAGGGAATCGAGGATCCGCCCCTTGCGTCGGAGGACGGTGGTGAATGCGAGTTCGAGTGCTTGTGCACTGACCGGCATTGCGTCTGCGTGGAGCGAGACCAACTCGTCGGCCTCTCCTTGCATCAGCACGATCAGTGCTCGCTTCCGCGGCTCGGACAGCTGCGCAAGCTCTGTGCGCAGCTGTTGTTCGTGGATCTCGGCGGCGCGTGCGAACAGCGGTTCGGCCTGGGCATACAAGCGTTGCGCCGAATACAGCCTGGCAAGGTTATCGAGATTCGTCGCAACGTCAGGGTGCGTGGGTCCGAGCGCCTGCTCGTTCGTGCGGCGCGCACGATCATAGAGCGCCCCGGCTTTGCTGAATGCGCCCTGGGCCTGGTAGAGCATGGCGAGATTGTTGAGGCTCGCCGCGACATCCGTGTGTCTGTCTCCGAGCACCTGCTCGCGGAGTGCGAGCGCGCGGATTAAGAGTGGCTCCGCCTTGTCATATGCACCCTGACCTAAATAGATCGCGGCAAGGCTGTTGAGGCTCCGGGCGACGTCGGGGTGGAGCGGTCCGAGCATTTTCTCGTGTATGGCGAGCGCGCGCACCAAGAGGGGCGTCGCCTTTACATACGCTCCCTCGTCTTCGAATAGCGAGCCGAGATTGAGCAGGGACTCCGCGACGTCGGGGTGCGTAGGTCCCAGAGCCCTCTCGCGAATTGCGAGCGCGCGCAGAAGGAAGGGCTCTGCCTTTTCGTACGCGCCTTGATCCTGGTAGAGCGTGGCGAGGTTATTGAGGCTTGTCGCGACAACAGGGTGTGCGACGCCGACTCCTTTCTCGTTAATGTGGAGTGCACGCACGAAGAGCGATTCTGCCATGCCGTATTTGCCCTGACTTCGATATAGTCCCGCGAGATTGTTGAGGCTGGTCGCAACGTCGAGATGCGTGGGGCCTAGCGCCTTCTCATAGATGGCGAGTGCCCGGACCAAGAGCGGCTCAGCTTTGCTGTAGGCGCCCTGATTTCGATAAAGCATGGCAAGGTTGTTGACGGTTGCCGCGACCTCGGTATGTGTGGAGCCGAACGCCTTCTCCCGGAGGTCGAGAGCGCGGAGCAGAAGCGGCTCGGCCTTGCTGTACGCACCTCGGGCCTGATATAGGACACCGAGGTTGTTGATGCCGGTGGCTACATCGCGGTGCGTGGGCCCGAGCGCCTTCTCGGTGATGCTTAGCGCCCGCGCGAACAATGGTTCGGCCCTGTCAATCGCGCCCTGGTCTAGGAATACTGTGGCGAGGTTATTGAGGCTAGCGGCGACAGCCGGGTGCAAAGGCCCGAACCCGTTCTCTGTGATGTTCAGCGCGCGAACGAACAGCGGCTCTGCCTTGGCGTACGCGCTTTGTGCTTGGTAGAGCCTGGCGAGGTTGTTGAGGCTTGTCGCCACATCGGGATGGGTAGAGCCGAGAGTCGTCTCTTTCACTTTGAGTGCGCGGACCAAAAGCGGCTCGGCCTTGTCGTACGCGCCATGGTCCAAGTAGAGTTGGGCCAGTCGGTTGAGGCGGGTCGCGAACTCGGGATTCGCCGCACCGAATGTCGTCTCGTTGATGTTGAGCGCGCGGACCAAGAGCGGCACGGCTTTGTCGTGCGCGCCCGCGGTCAGGTAGATCTCGGCGAGGTTGTTTAGAATCGCCGCGACGTTGGGGTGCGTAGGTCCTAGAGCCTGCTCGCTGATGCGGAGCGCGCGAAGCAGGAGCGGCTCTGCCTTGGCGTACGCGCCCTGACTTTGGTGGAGCGCAGCAAGGTTGTTGAGACTCTTCGCGACTTCGGGGTCCGTGAGCCCGAGCGCCTGCTCCCGAAGTGCCAGTGCACGCTCTGCGGCAGCCATGGCCTCGCGGAACTTGCCCTCGCCGTAGAGCTTCATGACTTTCTGATTGAGTTGCTCGGCCTCCGCGAGCACCGCTGTCGAGGTCTGCGTCGCGGTTGACGGCTGGGCGCCGCTCTGCCGTTCAAAGCCTGCCAGTGTCAGCGAGATCGCAATCGCAATCGCGCAAAGCGATCGCATCATAGTTGGCGCTTTCGTGGTGAAAAGGCGGCCTTGTCGAGAGGTCGCCAGTCGCCAGCTGGGATGAAGGCTGCCCAGTAGTAGGGGTGCGCGTAGCGCGGGTGGTGCATGAGGCGCAGCTTGGCTTGGCGCAGGGACTCGGCGCGTCCGGTGCCACGGGCGAGCTCGGCGTAGTAGTCGCGCATCAGGTCTCGTGCGGAGGAGTCGTTGACGTTCCATAGGCTGACGACCTGGGACGCGGCGCCTGCGAGCACGAGGGCGCGGCGCATACCGTAGACGCCATCGCCGGAGGGTAAGGCGCCGACGCCGGTCTCGCAGGCCGAGAGTACGACGAGCTGGGTGCCCCACCAGTCGAAGCCGGCGAGCTCTCGGGCGGTGACGATGCCGCCGGCACCCTGGTTGGCACCAGCCATCGCCAGGCCGGCCCGGTCGAGGCCCTCGACCGGATCGTCGGAGCGGGGCGGCGCCAGCAGCAGCGAGGCGCCGCCGTCCACGAACATACCCCGCGCAACTTGGCGCGATGCGAGCGTCGCAGAGCTCGCCTGCGGTGGAGCTGCACGAGGGGTGGTGGGACCCGCGAGGAGCGATGGTGTGGAGGCGATCGGCGATGCACTCGGATCCCGCGCGTAGAATCCGTGGGTAGAGACGTGGAGCATCGCGGGTCCGGTGAGCGCCGCGAGCGCGGCCTTGGTCGCTTTATCGCCGGTCAGTGGCGTGGTGGGAAAGTACTTACGTAAATCCGCGGCCTCCTCGAGGGCGCCCGGGAGCGGCTTGAACGACGCTGCACCGGGCGTGCGCTCAATCGGCAGAGGACCGTAGTCCGGTGCCGCGACGATTGCCGAATCTGATCGAGCGATGTGCGGCACGGTGAATCGCAGGAGGTCACGACCCGTGGTGACGTAGCTCACGAGGTAGCGCTCTAATGCGTAGCGGCCATCGGAGTCGACGAGTGCCTCGAACGGCACCAGGTTGAGCTTGGCGTCGGGAGCGAGGATCACGTGCGAAACGCCAGTGAGCTGTGCCCGGACCGGCGCGAACACGAGGGCATCGAGGCGACGTAGCGCCGCTAGGGTGGCCTCGGTCGAGAGCTTGACCTTGGGATTCATTGCGGTGAGCACCGCGTCGACTTGCGCGTCGATGGGCGCAGCCGGTCCGAGCGCCACCCAATGAGCTGGACCATGCGCCGTCAGGAGGTACGCGACATAGCGGTCTTCTTGCCAAGGCTGCGTCTGCCGTGCCTCCAAGCGGCTATAGCGAACGAATTCCACCAAGGCTGCGCCCGTAGGCAACACCGCTTGGAGCTTCGCGAGGGTCACGGGATCGGACTGCACGCGGAACTCGGCGCTGGCTGTGCTGAGCGCAGATTCGAGCTTGTCGATGCGCACCCTGGCGGCCTGGATCGCGTGGCGATCGATAACGCCGGTTGGTCCCAAAGGCGAGTAGAGCCGTCCACTGAGTTCCGTCCGCGCGATAGCGATTTCGTCGAGCTGCGCGCGAAGCGAGGGGGTGAGGTGAGCGCGCAACGTCGTCTCGTTGTCGACCAGGGAATCGAGGATCCGCCCCTTGCGTCTGATGACGGTGGTGAAGGCGAGCTCGCGTGCTTGCGCGCTGGCTGGCATGTAGTCTGCGTGGAGCGAGACCAACGCGTCGGTCTCTCCTTGTAGAAGCGCCATCAGGGCTCGCTTGCGCGGCTCGGACAGCCCGGCAAGCTCGGCGCGTAGCTGTTGTTCGTGAATCTCCGCGGCGCGTGCAGCGAGCGGCTCGGCCTTGCCGTACTCGCCGTGCGCCTGGTAGAGCCGACCGAGGTTGGCCAGACTCTGCGCGACGTCCGGGTGCGTAGGACCAAGCGACTGCTCGCGGAGGGCAAGTGCGCGGACATGGAGTGGCTCGGCCTTGCTGTACGCGCCCTGCGCTTGGTAGAGCACGCCGAGGTTGTTGAGGCTCATGGCGATGGCGGGGTGCGTGGGCCCGAGCGCCTGCTCCATGATGGCAAGTGCGCGGACATACAGCGGCTCGGCCTTGCTAGACACGCCCTGGGCCCAGTAGAGGAGGGCGAGGTTGTTTAGGCTGGTCGCGACGTCGGGGTGCGTCGGTCCGAGCGCCTGCTCGAAAATGGCGAGCGCGCGGACATAGAGCGGCTCGGCCGTGCCGTACGCGCCCTGGGCCTGGTAGAGCGTAGCGAGGTTGTCAAGCGTCTTCGCGACGTCGGGGTGCGTGGGACCGAGCGCATTCTCGTAGATGGCGAGCGCGCGGAGATAGAATGGCTCCGCCTTGCCGTACGCGCCTTGGACTTTGTAGAGCGTGGCGAGGTTGTTGAGGCTCGTTGCGACGTAGGGGTGCCTGGGCCCGAGGGCCTGCTCGCGAAGGCCAAGCGCGCGAACGAAGAGCGGCTCGGCCTTGGCGTACGCGCCCTCGTCCAGGTAGAGGAGCGCCAGGTTGTTCACTGTCGTGGCAACGCGAGGGCCCATGGATCCGAAGGTTTGCTCTTCGATGCGAAGCGCGCGGAGGAAGAGCGTCTCGGCCTTGGCGTACTCGCCCTGGTCCTGGTAGAGGCGGGCGAGGTTGTTGAGGCTCGTTGCTACGTCCGGGTGCGTGGGGCCGCGCGCCTGCTCGTCTATGGCGACTGCGCGGACCAAGAGCGGCTCGGCCTTGCTGTATGCTCCCTGGGCGCGGTAGAGCACGGCTAGGCCGGTAAGACTCCTCGATACACTGAGGTCCGTGGGCCCGAGCGTTTTCTCGAAAATGGCGAGCGCGCGGATGAGGAGCGGCTCGGCCTTGGCGTACGCGCCCTGGTCCAGATAGAGGAACGCGAGGTTGTTAAGGCAAGCCGCGACGTCGGGGTCCGTGGACCCGAGCGCCTGCTCGGTGATTTCAACCGCGCGGACGAAGAGCGGCTCGGCCTTGCTGTACGCGCTCTGGGCCAAGTAGAGCCGGGCAAGGTTGTTGAGGCTCTGCGCGACGTCGAGGTGTGTGGGTCCGAGCGCCTGCTCGCGGATAGCGAGCGCGCGCAGATAGAGCGGCTCGGCCTTGTCGTACGCGCCCTGGATCTTGTAAAGCCGGCCAACGAGGTTGAGGCTCTGCGCAACGTCGAGATGCGTGAGTCCGAGCGCTTGCTCCCGTAGCGCCAAGGCCCGCTCCGCGGCAGTCGTGGCCTCCCGGAACTTGCCCGCATCGAAGAGGCTCACTGCTTGCTGGTCTAGATTCTCGGCCTCATCGAGCGCCGATGTAAAGTTCGGCACCGTGGTGGACGGCTTGGCACCGCTCTGCCGTATAGCGGCTACGAGCGTCAGCACGAAAGCAATTGCGCAAAGCGGTCGCATCATGGTTGCGGCTTTCGTGTTGCGAAGACGGTTTTGTCGAGCGGTCGCCAATCACCGGCAGGGATGAAGGGAGCCCAGTAATAGGGATGCGCGTAGCGTGGCTGGTGGAGGAGGCGCAGCTTGGCCTGGCGCAGGGCCTCGGCTCGTCCGGTGCCGCGGGCGAGCTCGGCGTAGTAGTCTCGCATCAGGTCGCGTGCGGAGGAGTCGTTGACATTCCACAGGCTGACGACCTGGGACGCGGCGCCTGCGAGCACAAGGGCGCGGTGCATTCCGTAGACGCCCTCGCCGGACGGCGCGGCGCCGATGCCCTTCTCGCAGGCGGAGAGTACGACCAGTTGGGTGCCCCACCAGTCGAAGCCGGCGAGTTCTCGTGCGGTAACGATGCCAGCGGCGCCCTGGTTAGCACCGGCCATGGCCAGCCCGGCGCGGTCGAGGCCCTCGGCCGGATCGTCGGAGCGGGGCGGTGGTAGCAGCGGCGGGGCACTGCCATCTACGAGCATTCCGCGGGCGAGTTGGCGTGGCGGGAGCGTCGTTGCCCTCGCCTGCGGATCGGGCGCAGGCCGGCCTGTGGAGCTTGCGGGCGACGACGGCGTAAGGACGCTCGGAGATGTGGTCGGATCCCGCGCATAGAATCCGTGGGTAGCGACGTGGAGCAGCGCCGGCCCGGTCAGCCCCGCCAGCGCCATCTTGGTCGCCTTGTCGCCGATCAGCGGCGTGGTGGAGAAGTACTTCTGCAGATCTGTAGCTTCCGCACGGGCACCCGCCAGCGGCGCGAACGACATCGCGCCGGGTTTGCGTTCGGTCGGCACGGGACCGTAGTCCGGGCCAGCGATGATCACTGGGGCGGATCGGGCGGCGTGCGGCAGGGGAAATCGCAGGAGGTCACGACCCGTCGTCACATATCCCACGAGGTAGCGCTCGAGTGCGTAGCGGCCATCGGCGTCGACGAGGGCCTCGAACGGCACCAGGTTGAGCTTGGCCTCCGGAGCGAAGATCACGTGCGACACGCCCGCGAGCTGGGCGCGGACCGGCGCGAACACGAGTGCGTCGAGTCGGCGAAGCGCAGTTGTGGTGGCCTCGTTCGACATCTTGACCTTTGGATTCATCGCGGTGCGCACGGCGTCGACCTGGGAGTCGATGGGTGCAGCCGCGCCGAGTGCGACCCAGTGAGGCGGGCCATTCGTCGTCAGGACGTACGCGACATAACGGTCCTCTTGCCAAGGTTGCGTCTGTCGCGCATCGAAGCGGCTGTAACGAACGAACTCCACCAACGCCGCGCGCGCCGGCAGCACAGACTGGAGCTTCGCCAGCGTCACAGGTTCGGACTGCACGCGGAACTCGGCGCTCGCCGCGCTGAGTGCAGATTCCAGCTCTTCGATGCGCACGCGGGCGGTCTGGATCGCTTTACGATCCATCGCCCCGGTCACTCGCAGCGGTGCGTAGAGCCGTGCACTGAGCTCAGTCCGCGCCGCACTGAGTTCGTCGAGTTGGGCGAGAATCGACGGCGTGGAGTGGGCCCGCAATGCAGTCTCGTTGTCGACCAGAGAGTCGAGGATCCGCCCCTTGCGTCGGAGGACGGTGGTGAACGCGAGCTCGAGTGCTTGCGTGCTGGTAGGCATGGCATCGGCGTGGAGCGAGACCAACGCGTACGTCTCTCCTTGGAGGAGCGACATCAGCGCTCGCTTTCTCGGCTCGGAGAGTTGTGCAAGCTCGGTGCGCAACTGTTGCTCGCGGATCTCCGCGGCGCGCGTGGCTAGCGGCTCGGCCCTGCCGTAGGCGCCCTGCGCGAGGTAGAGCCCGAAGAGGTTGCTGAGGCTCTGTGCAACGTCGGGGTGCGTAGGCCCGAGCGCCTGCTCGCTGATAGCGAGAGCGCGGACGAATAGCGGCTCGGCCTTACCGTATGCGCCCTGTTCTTTGTAGAGGAGCGCCAGGTTGCCAAGGCCTTTTGCGACGAAGCAGTTCGCTGGCCCGAGCGCCTTCTCGCTGATCGCGAGCGCGCGGACGAAGAGTGGCTCGGCTTTGCCGTACGCGCGCTTCTCCCAGTAGAGAAGAGCGAGGTTGTTGAGGCTCGTCGCGACGTCGGGGTGCGTCGGCCCGAGCGCCTGCTCGAAAATGGTGAGCGCGCGAACATAGAGCGGCTCGGCTACATCGTAGGCGCCCTGGGCCAAGTAGAGGCCGGCGAGGTTGTCGAGGCACTTTGCAACTTCAAGGTGCGTGGATCCGAGCGCCTTCTCGAAGATGGCGAGCGCGCGAACGAAGAGCGGCCCGGCCTTGTGGTACGCGCCCTGGGCTCGGTAGAGCGTGGCGAGGTTGTTGAGGGTCGTCGCGACATAGTGATGCGCGGGTCCGAGTGCCTGCTCGCGGATCGCAAGCGCACGGATGAAGAGTGGCTCGGCCTTGCCGAACGCTCCCTGATCGTAGTAGAGGAGGGCGAGGTTGTTGAGGGTGGTCGCGACGTTGGGATGATTGGGGCCGCGCGCTTGCTCGCTGATTCCGAGCGCGCGGACGAAGAGCGGCTCTGCCTTCGTGTATGCACCTTCGTCCTGGTAGAGCCGGGCGAGATTGTTGAGCGTCGTGGCGATGAGGGGATGCCCGGGCTCAAGCGCCAACTCGTCGATGGCCAGCGCGCGGACGAAGAGCGGCTCGGCCTTGGCGTACGCGCCCTGGGCTTCATAGAGCGAGGCGAGATCGTTGAGGGACGTCGCGACGTAGGGGTGCGCCGGCCCGAGCGTCTGTTCGTTGATGGCGAGCGCGCGGACGAAGAGCGGTTCGGCCTTATCGTACGCGCCTTGGGCCTCGTAGAGTGAAGCGAGGCCGCTCAGGCACACCGCGACGTCGGGATGCGTGGGCCCGAGCGCGTGCTCGTCGATGGCGAGCGCGCGGACGAGGAGCGGCGCAGCTTTGCCGTATGCGCCTTGGACCAGGTAGAGCGCGGCAAGGTTGTGGAGGCTGGTTGCGACGTTGGGGTGCGTGGGGCCCAGTGCCTTCTCGAAGATCTCGACAGCTCGGACATAGAGCGGTTCGGCCTTGCCGTACGCGCCTTGGGCTTTGTACAGGCGGGCGAGGTCGTTGAGGCTCACCGCTACGTTGGCGTGTGTGGGTCCCAAGGCTTGCTCGCTGAGGGCAAGCGCCCGTTCCGCGACAGGCGTGCCCTCGCGAAACTTGCCCTCATCGTAAAGCTTTCCAGCCTGCTCGTGGAGTTGTTCGGCCTCCCCTAGCAGCACTGTCGAACTCGGCGTCACGATTGACTGCTGTGCACCGCTCTGCCGTAGAGCGCCTACCAGTGTCAGCGCGAAGGAAATTACGCAAAGCGGCCGTATCATGGTCGCGGCTTTCGTGGTGAAAAGATGGCCTTGTCGAGCGGTCGCCAGTCGCCGGCCGGGATGAAGGCTGCCCAGTAGTACGGGTGCGCGTAGCGTGGCTGGTGCATGAGGCGCAACTTGGCTTGGCGCAGCGCCTCGGCTCGTCCGGTGCCGCGGGCGAGCTCGGCGTAGTAGTCGCGCATCAGATCGCGCGCCGACGAGTCGTTGACGTTCCACAGGCTGACGACCTGGGACGCGGCGCCTGCGAGCACGAGTGCGCGGCGCATGCCGTAAACGCCGTCGCCGGACGGCACAGAGCCGACGCCGGTCTCGCAAGCAGAGAGCACGACGAGCTGGGTGCCCCACCAGTCGAACCCGGCGATTTCCCGTGCGGTGACAATGCCAGCGGCTCCTTGATTAGCACCGGCCATCGCCAGCCCGGCCCGGTCGAGGCCCTCGACCGGATCGTCGGAACGGGGCGGCGGCTGCAGCAGCGATGCATCGCCGTCCACGAACATCCCTCGCGCACCTTGGCGCGGTGCGAGCGTCGCAGAGCTTGCTTTCGGTGGAGGCGTACGAGGAGCGGCAGAGCTTGTAAGGGTCGATGTTGTGGACATGCTCGGTGACGCCACCGGATCGCGTGCATAGAACCCGTGGGTAGCAACGTGGAGCATCGCGGGCCCGATCAGCGCCGCGAGCGCGGTCTTGGTCGCCTTACTGCCGGTCAGCGGCGTGGTGGAGAAGTAACTCTGCAGATCCTTGGCTTCCGCGCGGGCCCCTAGGAGCGGCGCGAACGACACCGCGCCGAGTTTGGGTTCGGTCGACACGGGGCCGTAGTCCGGGCCTGCGATGATCGTCGGGGCTGATCGGGCGGTGTGCGGTACGGTGAATCGTAGGAGGTCACGCCCCGTGGTCACGTAGCTCACGAGGTAGCGCTCGAGTGCGTAGCGGCCTTCGGCGTCGACGAGTGCCTCGAATGGCACGAGGTTGAGCTTGCTGTCGGGGGCCAGGATCAGATGAGACACGCCGGCGAGCTGGGCCCGGACAGGGGCGAACATGAAAGCATCAAGGCGGCGTAGCGCAGCTTGGGTGGCCTCAGTCGAGGTCTTGACCTTGGCATTCATGGAGGTGAGCACGGTATCGATCTGGGCATCGATCGGCGCGGCCACACCGAGTGGCACCCAGCCAGGCGAGCCATGCGGCATGAGAATGTACGCGATATAGCGGTCCTCTTGCCAGGGTTGCGTCTGTCGCGCATCGAAGCGGGTATAGCGAACGAACTCCACCAGAGCCGTGCCATTGGGTAACACAGCTTGGACCTTCGCGAGGGTTACGGGCTCGGCCTGAACGCGGAACTCGGCGCTGGCCGAGCTGAGCGCAGATTCCAGTTCGTCGATGCGCACGCGTGCGGCCTGGATCGCTGAGCGATTGGCAACGCCGCTCGAGCCCAGAGGTGCGTAAAGATGCGCGCTGAGTTCGGCTCGAGTCGCCCTGAGCTCGTCGATCTGGGCACGAAGCACGGGAATGACTTGACCACGTAATGCAGCCTCGTTGTCGACTAGTGAATCGAGGATCCGCCCCTTGCGTCGGAGGACGGTTGTGAACGCGAACTCGAGTGCTTGGGCGCTCACCCCCATCCAATCCGCGTGAAGCGACACCACACGGTCACGCTGTCCCTGAAGGAGCTCCATCAGGGCTCGCTTCCGTGACTCCGAAAGCCGTACGAGTTCGGTGCCTAGTTGTTGCTCTTCGATCTCAGCGGCGCGAACGGAGAGTGATTCTGCGCGGGCGTACAACCCTTCCGCCTGTAAGATAGCGGCAAGATTGTTGAGACTTTGCGCAACGTCGGGATGCACGGACCCGAGCGCCTTCTCTCGGAGGTTGAGAGCGCGAACCAAGGTTGGCTCGGCCTTGCGGTAGTCGCCCTGGGCCCAGTAGAGCGCGGCCAGGTTGTTGAGACTCGTCGCTACCTCCGGATGCGTGGGCCCGAGGGCCTTTTGGCGAAGGTCAAGCGCGCGGACGGAGAATGTCTCCGACCTGCCGTAGTCGCCCACATCTCGATACAAGCCCGCAAGGTTTTCGAGGCTGCTCGCTACTAGGGGGTGCGCGGGTCCTAGCACCTTCTCCCGCAGATCAAGCGCACGGACGAGTAGTGGTTCGGCCTTCTCATATGCAGTCCGGCGCACGTAGAGCATGGCAAGGCTATTCAAACTGGTTGCCACATGGGGGTGCATGACTCCGAGCGCCTTCTCGTTGATAGCGAGAGCCCGAGCCAATAGTGGTTCTGCCTTATCGTACGCACCTTGATTCTGGTAAAGAAGGGCGAGGTTATTGATGCTAATCGCAACGTCCGGGTGCATCGGGCCGAGTGCCTTCTCTCGAAGGTGGAGAGCGCGAACCAAGAGTGGCTCGGCCTTGCCGAATGCGCCCTCATCAGCGTACAGCAGCGCAAGGTTGCTAAGGCTCGGAGCCACGTTCGGGTGCGCTGGCCCGAGCGATTTCTCATTGAGTGCAATCGCCCGGAGGTATAACGGCTCTGCCTTACTGTGTGCAGCCTGAATTCGGTAAAGCTCGGCGAGGTTGTTTAGGCTCGTGGCGAGATCCGGATGCATTGGACCGAGCGCCTTCTCGCGGACTTGAAGCGCACGGAGATAAAGCGCCTCGGCCTTTCGATACTCGCCCTGGTCTTGAAGCAAGGAGGCAAGGTTGTTTAGGCTCGTGGCCCGGTCGGGATGCGAGGGTTCGAGTGTCTTCTCGCGGAGGTCAAGCGCGCGACGAAAGAGTGGCTCGGCCTTGTCGTATGCGCCTTGATCCTGATAAAGTCGGGCAAGGTTGTTTAGGCCGAGCGCGACGTCCGGATGGGTGGGCCCAAGAGTGGTTTCGGAGATGTTTAGTGCGCGGAGGAAGAGCGGCTCGGCCGTTTCGTACGCACCCTGCGCCTGGTGAAGTGTGGCCAGATTATTAAGACTCGTCGCCACCATGGGATGCTTCTCGCCGAACACGCCCTCATTGATTCGGAGCGCGCGCACCAACAGCGGCTTGGCCTTCTCGTAGGCACCTTCATCTTGATAGACAACGGCGAGGTTGTTGAGGCTCTGCGCGACGTCGGGGTGCCTGGGTCCGAACGCCTTCTCGGTGAGGTCCAGCGCGCGGACGAAGAGCCGTTCTGCGTTGACATAGCTACCCCGGGTCCAATAGAGCGCGGCGAGATTGTTGAGGCTTTGCGCTACGTCCGGGTGCGAGGGGCCAAGCGCCTCCTCGCGGAGGTGAAGCGCGCGGACTAGCAACGGCTCGGCTTTGTCGTACTTGCCTTGGTCTTGGTAGAGCGTGGCGAGATTGTTGAGGCTCTGCGCTACATCTGAGTGCGTGGGCCCGAGTAGTTTCTCACGTAAGGCGAGCGCACGAGCCAGGAGAGGTTCTGCCTTGTTGTAATCGCCTTGCTCTTGGTACAGTCTGCCTAGTGTATTAAGGCTCGTTGCGACGGTGGTGTGCGTGGGACCGAGCGCTTGCTCCCGAAGCGTCAGCGCCCGCTCCGCGGCAGCGATGGCTTCGCGGAACTTGCCCTCGCCATAGAGTTTCACCACTTGCTTGTTTAGATGCTCCGTCTCCTCAAGCACCGCTGTCGAACTCGGTGTCGCGGTTGACCGCTGGGCACCGCTCTGCCGTGCAGCGCCTGTCAGCGACAGCGCGAAGGCAATCGCGCAAAGCGGTCGCGTCATCGTAGCGGCTTTTGGGATGAGAAGATGGTGCTGTCGAGCGGTCGCCAATCGCCCGCGGGGATGAAGGCTGCCCAATAATAGGGGTGGGCGTAACGCGGCTGGTGCATCAGGCGCAGCTTGGCTCGGCGCAGGGCATCGGCGCGTCCGGTACCGCGGGCGAGCTCGCCGTAGTAGTCGCGCATCAGCTCGCGCGCGGAGGAGTCGTTGACGTTCCACAGGCTGACGACCTGGGATGCGGCGCCTGCGAGCACCAGTGCGCGGCGCATGCCGTAGACGCCATCGCCAGATGGCACAGGGCCGACGCCGGTCTCGCACCCGGAGAGCACGACGAGCTGGGTGCCCCACCAGTCGAATCCGGCGAGCTCTCGCGCGGTGACGATGCCGCCAGCGCCTTGGTTGGCACCGGCCATCGCCAGCCCGGCCCGATCGAGGCCCTCGACTGGATCGTCGGAACGGGGCGGCGGCTGCAGCAGCGATGCCCCGCCGTCCACAAACATACCCCGCGCGAGTTGGCGCGGCGCGAGCGACTCAGCGCTCGCCGGGATTGGGGGTGGGGAATCGGTGGAGCTTGCGAGCGTCGACGGCATCGAGACGATCGGGGTCGCCGCCGGATCGCGCGCATAGAACCCATGAGTAGCAATGTGGAGCATCGCGGGCGCGACCAGCGCCGCGAGCGCGGCCTTGGTGGCTTTGTCGCCGGTCAGCGGGGTGGGGAAGTACCTCTGCAGATCCGTGGCTTCCGCGAGGGTCCCCGCCAGCGGCGCGAACGACACCGCGGTCGGTTTGTGCGCGGTCGGTACAGGACCGTAGTCAGGACCTGCGATAATCACAGCAGGTGATCGCGCGGTGTGCGGCACGGTGAATCGCAGGAGGTCGCGGCCAGAGGTCACATAGCTCACGAGGTAGCGATCCAGTGCGTAGTGGCCTTCGGAATCGACGAGCGCCTCGAAGGGTACGAGGTTGAGCTTGCCGTCGGGAGCCAAGATTACATGCGACACCCCCGCAAGCTGGGCGCGGATCGGCGCGAACACGAGAGCATCGAGGCGGCGTAGCGCGGCTTGGGTGGCCTCGGTCGAGGTCTTGACCTTGGCGCTCATCGCGCTGAGCACGTCGTCGACCTGAGCGTCGATGGGCGCAACTGCACCGAGCGCCACCCATCGAGACGGGCCATGCGCCGGCAGAACGTACGCGACGTAGCGGTCCTCTTGCCAGGGCTGCGCTTCTCGCGCGTCGAAGCGGCGGTAGCGAACGAACTCAACCAACGCCGCCCCTGCAGGCAGCACTGTCTGAAGCTTCGCGATGGTTACCAGATCGGATTGCACGCGAACCGCGGCGCTCGCCGTGCTGAGCGCAGACTCCAGCTCGTCGATACGCGCACGGGCGGCCCCGATCGCGTTGTGATCGACAACGCCGCTTGGTCCTAGAGGCGCGTAGATCCGCTCACTGAGCTCCGTCCGCGCAGCCCGAAGGTCGTCGATCTGGGTGCGAAGCGTCGGGGTGACGTGGGCGCGTAAGGCGGTCTCGTTGTCCACCAAGGAGTCGAGGATCCGGCCCTTGCGTCGGAGGACGGTCGTGAACGCGAGCTCGCGAGCTTGCGTGCTGGCCGGCATGGCGTCTATATGGAGTGAGACCAGCATGTCGGTCTCTCCTTGCAGGAGTGTCATCAGAGCTCGCTTCCTCGGTTCGGACAGCTGCGCGAGCTCGGATCGTAGCTGTTGTTCGCGGATCTCGACGGCGCGCGCGACGAGTGGTTCGGCCTGGACATACAGTCCGTGCGCCGAATAGAATATAGCGATGTTGTTGACCATGACCGCGACGTCGGGGTGCATGGGCCCCAGCGCCTGGTCCTTAATGGCGAGAGCGCGGACATAGAGCGACTCGGCATTGCTGTACGAGCCAAGGTCTTTGTAGAGTTCGGCGAGGTTGTTGACGCTCGTTGCGACGTCAGGGTGGGTAGGCGGGAGTGCCCCTTCGTTGATGGCGAGAGCGCGTAACAAGAGCGGCTCGGCCTTTCCGTAAGCACCTCGGGCCTTGTAGAGCATACCGAGGTTGTTGAGGCTCCTCGCGACGTCGGGGTGATCAGGCCCGAGCACCTGCGCGCGGATGGCGAGCGAGCGGACATAGAGCGGCTCCGCCTTGTCAAACGTACCCTGGGTTTGGTACAGCGCGGCGAGGTTGTTGAGGCTAGACGCGGTGTTGGGGTGCATGGGCCCGAGCACCTGTTCCTTGATGCGGAGCGCGCGGATCAATAGCGGCTCGGCTTTGCCGTACGCGCCCTGTGCGTTGTAGAGCATGGCGAGGTTGTTGAGGCTCGTCGCGACATCGGCGTGCGTGGGGCCGAGCGCGCTCTCGTTAATGGCGAGCGCGCGGATCAATAGCGGCTCGGCCTTGCCGTACGCGCCCTGGGCTTGGTAGAGCGCGGCGAGGTTGTTAAGGCTTTTCGCGACGTCGGGATGCGTGGGCCCGAGCGCTTGCTCGCCGAGGGCGAGAGCGCGAACCAAGAGCGGCTCTGCCTTGGCGTACGCGCCCCGGGCTTGGTAGAGCGCGGCGAGATTGCGAGCGCTCTGCGCGACGTCGGGGTGTGTGGGTCCGAGCACCTTCTCGTTTATGCGGAGCGCGCGGAGCAAGAGCGGCTCTGCTTTGCCGTATGCGCCCTGCTCGTTGTAGAGCACGGCGAGGTTATTGAGGTTCCCCGCGACGCGGGTGTGTGTGGGTCCCAGCGCCTGCTCGTTGATGCGGAGCGCGCGAAGCAAGAGCGGCTCGGCCTTGCGGTAAGTGCCCTGGTCTTTGTACAGCATGCCGAGGTTATTGAGGCTCTTCGCGACGTCGGGGTGCGTAGGGCCCAGCGCTTGCTCGCGGATTGCGAGCGCGCGGACTAGGAGCGGCTCGCCCTTAGCGTACGCGCCTTGGTCCTGGTAAAGTTCGGCGAGATTGTCGAGATTCTGCGCGACTTGGGGGTGTGTAGGTCCGAGCGCTTGCTCGTTGATGCGGAGCGCACGAGCCAAGAGCGGCTCGCACTTGCCGTATGCGCCTTGAGCCCCGTAAAGCACGGCGAGGTTGTTGAGGCTCTGCGCGACGTAGGGGTGTACAGGCCCGAGCGCCTGCTCGTTGATTGCGAGCGCGCGGGCCAAGAGCGGTTCGGCCTTACCGTATACGCCCTGCCCTTGGTAGAGCAGGGCGAGGTTGTTGAGGCTCTGCGCGACATCGGGGTGCGTGGGCCCGAGCGCCTCCTCGCGAAGCGCCAGCGCTCGCTCGGCGGGAGCCGTGGCCTCCTGGAACCTGCCCTCGCCGTAGAGTTCCACGACTTGCTGGTTGAGTTGCTCGGCCTCTTCGAGCACAGCTCTCGAACTCGGCGAACTCGGCGGCGCGATTGCCTGCTGTGCACCGCTTTGCGGTGCATAGCCTGCCAGCGTCAGCGCGAAGGCAATCGCGCAAAGTGGTCGCTTCATGGTTGTGGCATTCGGAGTGAAAAGACCGCCTTGTCGAGCGGTCGCCAGTCGCCGGCTGGGATGAAGGCTGCCCAGTAGTAGGGGTGCGCGTAACGCGGCTGGTGTAGCAGGCGCAGCTTGGCCTGGCGCAGGGCCTCGGCGCGCCCGTTGCCGCGGGTTAGCTCGGCGTAGTAGTCGCGCATCAGGTCGCGTGCGGAGGAGTCATTGACCTTCCATAGGCTGACGACCTGCGAAGCGGAGCCCGCGAGCACGAGTGCGCGGCGCATGCCGTAGACGCCATCACCGGACGGCGATGCGCCGATGCCCGTCTCGCAGGCAGAGAGTACGACCAGTTGGGTGCCCCACCAGTCGAATCCGGCGAGCTCTCGCGCGGTAACGATGCCGCCGGCGCCCTGGTTTGCACCAGCCAGCGCCAAGCCGGCACGGTCGAGGCCCTCGACCGGATCGTCGGAGCGGGGCGGTGGCAGAAGCAGCGATGCACCGCCGTCCATGAACATCCCCCGCGCGACTTGCGGCGGCGCAAGCGTCGCAGCGCTCGCCTGGCGTGGCGGCGCACGAGCGGCAGTGGAGCTTGCAATGTTCGATGTTGTGGGGATCGGCGATGCGCCGGCATCCCGCGCATAAAATCCGTGGGTAGCGACGTGGATTATCGCGGGCCCGGTCAGCGCAGCCAGTGCGGCCTTGGTTGCCCTATCTCCGGTCAGCGGAGGGGTGGAGATGTACTTTTGCAGTTCCGTGGCTTCGGCAAGGGCACCCTTCAGCGGCGCAAACGACACCGCGCCGACTTTGCGCGCGGTTGGCACGGGACCGTAGTTCGGACTGGCGATGACTACAGGAGATGCTCGGCTGGTGTGAGGCACGGTGAATCGCAGGAGGTCTCGACCCGTGGTCACGTAGCTCACGAGGTAGCGCTCCAGCGTGTAGCCGCCTTCGGACTCGACGAGTGCCTCGAACGGCACAAGGTTGAGCTTGGCGTCGGGAGCCAGGATCACCTGCGACACGCCCGCGAGCTGGGCGCGGATCGGCGCGAACACGAGGGCATCGAGGCGGCGTAGTTCTCGCCGGGTGGCCTCAGTCGAGATCCTGACCTTGCGATTCATCAAGGCGAGCACAGCGTCGACTTGGACCTCGATAGGCGCAGCAGCACCGAGTGTTACCCAGCAAGGTGGGCCATGCTCCGTCAGTATGTACGCAACATAGCGGTCCTCTTGCCAAGGCTGCACCTGTCGCGCGTCGAAGCGGCGGTAGCGAACGAACTCCACCAACGCCGCGCCCGCTGGCAGCACGGCTTGGAGCTTCGCGACGGTCACCGGCTTGAACTGGACGCGGAAGTCGGCGCTGGCCGCGCTGAGGCCAGATTCCAGCTCGTCGATGCGCACGCGGGCGGCCTGGATCGCCTTACGATCGGCAACGCCGTTCGGCCCCAGAGATGCATATAGCCGCTCGTTGAGCTCGGTCCGCGCCACGCGGAGGTCGTTGAGCTGGGCGCGAAGCGGTGGCGTAAGGTGAGCGCGCAACGCAGCATCGTTGTCGACCAAGGAGTCGAGGATCCGCCCTTTGCGTCGGAGGACGGTGGTGAATGCGAGCTCAAGTGCCTGCGCGCTGGCGGGCATGGCGTCTGCGTGGAGCGAGATCAACGCGTAGGTTTCTCCTTGCAGGAGCGCCATCAATGCTCGCTTACGGGCCTCGGACAGGAGCACAAGCTCGGTGCTTATCTGTTGTTCGTGGATCTCGGCAGCGCGTGAGTAGAGTGGTTCGGCCTGGACATACCCGCCTTGTGCTGAATACAGCCCGGCGAGGTTCTCAAGGCTGATCGCGACGTCGGGGTGGGTGGGCCCGAGTGCTTGCTCATGTATGGCGAGCGCGCGGAGGAAGAGCGGCTCCGCCTTACCGTACGCACGCCGATCCATATAGAGCATCGCGAGGCTGGCGAGGTTGTTTGCGACGTTGGGGTGCGATGGCCCCAAAGCATGCTCGTGTATGTCGAGCGCGCGGACCAGGAGCGGCTCAACCTTGTCGTAGGCGCGCTCGGCCCGGTAGAGCCCGGCGAGGTTATTGAGACTCTTCGCGACGTCGGGGTGCGTGGGGCCGAGGGCGTGCTCGCTGATGGCGAGCGCACGGACATAGAGCGGCTCGGCCGTGCTGTAGCGGCGCTGAGCTTGGTACAGTCCAGCGAGGTTGTCCAGGCTGTTTGCGACGTCGGGGTGCGAGGGCCCGAGGGCCTGCTCGTTGATGGCAAGCGCACGGATATATAGCGGCTCGGCCTTGCCGTACTCACCCTGGGCCTCGTAGAGCATGGCGACGATGTTGAGGCTCGTCGCGACTGCAGGGTGCGAGAGCCCGAGGGCTTGTTCGTTGATGCGGAGCGCGCGGAGCGTGAGCGGCTCTACCTTTTCGTACGTGCCCTGGTCCAGGTAAAGCAATGAGAGGCCGTTGAGGTTGGCTGCGACGTCGGGGTGCGCGGGCCCGAGCGTCTGCTCGTTGATGCGGAGCGCCCGGACATAGAGCGGCTCGGCTTTGCCGTATGTGCCCTGCCTTCGGTAGAGTTCTGCCAGGTTGATGAGGCTCGTCGCGACGGGCGCCTTCGTGGGCCCGAACGCCCGCTCGCGTATGGCGATCGCGCGGACATAGAGTGGCTCGGCCTTAGCGTACGCGCCCTGCCTCTGATAGAGCGCGGCGAGGTTGTTGAGGCTCGTCGCGACAGCAGGGTGCGTCGGCCCGAGGACCTGCTCACTGATGGCCAGCGCGCGGACATGGAGCGGCTGGGCCTTGTCGTACGCGCCCTTGGCTTGGTAGAGCATCGCGAGGTTGTTGAGGCTGTTTGCAACGTCCGGGTGGGTCGCCCCGAGAGCTTGCTCGCGGAGGGCGAGCGCGCGGACATAGAGCGGCTCGGCCTTGTCGAAGGCGCCCTGGGCCTGGTAGAGCGCGCCGAGGTTGTTGAGGCTCCGCGCGACGTCGGGGTGCGTAAGCCCAAGCGCCTGCTCGCGGAGGGCGAGCGCGCGGACATAGAGCGGCTCAGACTTGCCGTACGCGCTCTGGGCCTCGTAGAGCGCGGCGAGACTGTCGAGACTGTTCGCGACGTCAGGGTGTCTGGATCCGAGCACGTGCTCACGCATGGCGAGCGCGCGGACATAGAGCGGCTTGGCCTTTTCGTACGCGCCTTGGGCTTGGTAGAGTACGGCTAGGTTGTGGAGGCTCTGCGCGACGTCGGGGTGCGCGGCTCCGAGCACCTGCTCGCGAATGGCGAGAGCGCGGACGAAGAGCGGCTCGGCTTTGCCGTAAGCGCCTTGGGCGATGTAGAGCATGGCGAGGTTGTTGAGGCCGCCCGCAAATTGCGGGTGCGTCGGCCCGAGCGCGTGTTCGTAGATGGCGAGCGCGCGGATCAGGAGCGGCTCGGCCATGCCGTCAGCGCCTCGGGCGAGGTAGAGCCCGGCGAGGTTGTTGAGGATTTGCGCGACCTCGGGGTGCGAGTGCCCGAGTGCCTGCTCGTCCATGGCGAGCGCGCGAACATAGAGCGGCTCTGCCTTGCCGTACATGCGTTGGTCTTTGTAGAGCCCGGCGAGGTTTTGGAGGTTCGTCGCGACGCGCGGGTGCGTGGGCCCGAGCGCGTGCTCGTTGATGGCAAGCGCGCGGACCAAGAGTGGCTCAGCCTTGGCGTACGCCCCCTGGACTCGGTAGAGCATGGCGAGGTTGTTGAGGCTGTCCGCGACGGTGGGGTGTGTGGGCCCGAGCGCCTGCTCGTTGATGCGGAGCGCACGAACAAAGAGCGGCTCGGCCTTGGCATAGGTGCCTCTGGCGTCGTAAAGCTCGGCGAGGTTGTTGAGGCTGTTCGCGACGGTGGGGTGTGTGGGCCCGAGCGCCTGCTCGTTGATGCGGAGCGCACGCACAAAGAGCGGCTCGGCCCTATCGTACGCGCCCCGAGTCCAATACAGCGTGGCGAGTCCGTTGAGGCTCATTGCCACGTCCGGGTGGGTCGGCCCGAGAGCCTGCTCGCGGATGGCGAGAGCGCGGACTAAGAGCGGCTCGGCCTTGCCGTATGCGCCCTGGACCTGGTAGAGTGCCGCGCAGTTGGCGAGGATTTCCGCGATGTCAGGGTGCATTGGCCCGAGCGCTTGCTCGCGGATGCGAAGCGCGCGGACATAGAGCGGCTCGGCCTTGGCGTACGCGCCCTGGGCCTGGTAAATCGCGGCGAGAGTGTTGAGGCTGGTCGCAATCGCGGGGTGCGTGGTGCCGAGGGACTGCTCCAGAAGCGCCAGTTCCCGCTCCGCGGCAGGCGTGGCCTCCCGGAACTTTCCCTCGCGGTAAAGGCTCGCGGCTTGCCGGCTGAGCTGCTCGGCCTCCTCGACTTGCCGGTCTATCTGGTCGATATCCTCGAGCGCTGCTGTCGCGCTCCGTGTCGCGGTTGACGGCTGGGCACCGCTAGGATGAATAGCGCAAACAAGCGACAGGGTGAAAACAATCGCGCAAAGCCTTCGCATTATGGTTGCGGCTTTCGTGGTGAGAAGACGGTCTTGTCGAGTGGCCGCCAGTCGCCAGCCGGAATGAAGGCTGCCCAATAGTAGGGATGCGCGTAGCGTGGCTGGTGCATGAGGCGCAGCTTGGCCAGGCGCAAGGCCTCGGCACGTCCGGTGCCGCGGGCGAGCTCGCCGTAGTAGTCGCGCATCAGGTCGCGCGCGGAAGAGTCGTTGACGTTCCATAGGCTGACGACCTGAGACGCGGCGCCAGCGAGAACGAGCGCACGCCGCATCCCGTAGACGCCTTCCCCGGTCGCTACGAGGCCGACGCCTGTTTCGCAGGCCGATAGGACGACCAGCTGCGTGCCCCACCAGTCGTAGCCGGCGAGCTCGCGGGCGCTGATCACACCATCGGCGCGCACGTTCGCGCCCGCCAACGCCAGAACGGCACGGTCAAGGGCGTCACTAAAGTCTTCCTGGTAGACTGCCGTGGGCGAGAACGCGGCACCCTCGACGGTCATACCCCTGAATGCGTTATCCGGTGCAACGGACCGTGGCACGTGGCGCTCGATCGCCCGGTTGTTGTTCGCGCCCGCTGCGGCCGCAGCGGCGCGGGCGAAGAACGCATGCGTCGAGACGTGCAGGATCGCGGGACTGGCGAGCGCAGCAAGCGCGGTCTTGTTGGCAAGCGCGCCCGTCCACAGCTGCGCGCCGGGCAGGGAGCGCTGGACGGCGATGGCCTCGGCCGCCATCCCGGGCAGGCGAACGAACTTCGTCCCCGGGCCGTAGTCGGGGTCCGCGACGATCGTCGCCCTGGACCGCGACGGAAGGTTGGCTGCGAGCCGCAGCAAGTCGCGTCCGCTGGTGATGTAGCTCACGAGGCGTTGCTCCAGCTCGTAGTGCCCGGCGGCATCTACCAGCGCCGCGAATGGGACCAAGTTGAGCTTGCCGTCGGGCGAAACGATGATGTGCGACGTGCCGGTCAGCTCGCGCTGCAGCGGCGCGAGCACGAGGGTGCCCAGGCGCTGCAACGCCCCGCGGGCCACTTCGATGGTGGCATCCTTGCGCATCGTCGCGAGCGCATCATCGATGGCGGCGTCGATCGCTGCCGCGGGACCCAGTCCAATCCAGCGGGCTGCGCCGTGCTTGGTGAGGACGTACGCGGCGTAGTGCGCCTCCTGCCACCGAGTCGCAGGCTGCTGCGCTGCGAACCGGTGATATCGCACGAACTCGACGAGAGCGGCGTTGGCTGGAAGCGCGGCCTGGACCGCCGCGATTGTGACCGGCGCGGTCTGGACATGGAAGACCTCACTTGCGGCGGACAGGTCCGTTTCGATTGCGTCGATGCGGGCGCGCACTGCCTGGATGTCCGCGACCCGCGCCACGGCATCACGCGGGGCGAACAGCCCATGCAGTCGAGCTAGCTCGGAACGCGCTCTGGACAGCTCATCGAGTTTGGCGCGCTCTGGCGGTAAGAGGTGAGCGCGCAGAGTGAGCTCATGGTCGACGAGGGAGTCGAGTGTGCGGCCCTTGCGGCGCAGGATCGTGGTCAGCGCTAGCTCGCGCGCGGCTGCGTTGCCCGGCAGCGTGTCGGCGTGAAGCGACACGACACCCTCAGTCTCGCCCTGCACGTATTGCAACAAAGCGCGCTTGCGCGGTTCGGGCAGGTAGGCGAGATCAGTCGCCAGCTGTGCTTCGCGGACCTCGGTAGCCCGGGCGAGCAGCGGCACTGCATCCACCGGCCGCCCTCGCGCTTCCTCGTGGGCAGCGAGGTTGTCGAGCTGATCCACGATCGCGGGGTGGTTTGGGCCGAACGACCCTTCGATGATGGAGATGGCGCGGAGCCGCAGTGGCTCTGCCTGCGCGTACGCGGCGCGTGCGTCGAGCACAGTCGCAAGGTTGCCGAGTCTCACCGCGACGAGTGGATGCTGCGCGCCGAACGCGCGCTCGGTGATCGCTAGGGCGCGCCTGCGCAATGCCTCCGCGCGTTGGTACCCGCCGCGGGCGTAGGACAGAGCTGCCAGGTTGTCGAGGCTGGTCGCGACCTCGGGGTGATCGGGGCCGAGCGCTTTCTCGGTGATCGCGAGCGCTCGTGCCTGCAGGGGCTCGGCGGCTGCATACTCGCCGCGGGCCTGGTGAAGGCTGGCGAGGTTGTCGAGGCTGGTCGCAACCGTCGGATGATCCGGGCCGAATGCGCTCTCGGCGATGCTACGTGAGCGTACAAGCAGGGGCTCAGCCTTGGCGTAGGCGCCTTGGTCCAGGAAGAGGAGCGCCAAGTTGGTGAGTACGGGGTCGAGCGCTGGGCTCGCCTGCCCCATCGCCTGCTCCAAGATCGCAATCGCGCGGCGGTAGAGAGGCTCCGCTTTCGCGTATGCACCCTGTGCGCGGTATGTCTCGGCGAGGCCGTTCAGCGTGCGTGCGACGTCTGGGTGATGCGGCCCGAGGACCTTGTCTTGGAGAGCCAATGCGCGTGTCAGCAGGGGCTCGGCGCGGGTATACGCAGCTTCGAGGCGATAGAGTGCGGCGAGGTTGACCCAGCTGAGTGCGACGTCCGGGTGGTTTGGTCCGAGTGCCTTCTCTCGGATGGCGCGCGCGCGGCTCACAGTCTGTTCCGCGGCATCGTAGCCGCCCTGCGCTTCCTCGAGCGCAGCCCGCTGCTCAAGGAGCGTGGCCAGCGTTGGGTGCGCCGGCCCCAGCCTCTTCTCCACGATGGCGATTGCTCGGCTCAGCCGCGGTTCGACTTTGCCGAATGCCGCAGTTGCCTGGTAGAGCTTCGCGATTCCGCCGAGGATCTGTGCGACCTCGGGGTGCGTGCGGCCGAGCGCCTTGTCGGCCACGTCAAGCGCTCGCAAGTACATGGATTCGGCCCGCGCGAACGCCGCTCGTGCCGTGAGCAACTCCGCGAGGTTGGCGAGGCTGACGGCAACATCGCGGTGGTTCGGTCCGAGCGTCTTCGTGCGGATCTCGAGGGCCTGGACAAGCATCGGCTCGGCTTGGTCGTACGCGCCGATCGCAATGTGGAGACCTGCCAGGTTGGACAGGCTCTGCGCAACGTCCGGGTGGGCAGGACCCAGCGATTGTCGTCGCAGCTCGAGCGCTTGCACGAAGAGCGGCTGGGCTCGCGCGTAAGCGCCCTGGGCCTGATAGAGGGTCGCGAGGTTGTTGAGGCCGGTCGCGACTTCCGGATCCTTCGGCCCGAGGGTCTTGCGCTGGATCTCGACGGCGCGAACGCAGAGTGGTTCTGCTCGCGCGTACTCGCCGCGCGCCTGGTACAGGCTTGCAAGGTGGAGGAGTCCTCGAGCCACATCTGGGTGGACGCCACCACGTGCGGTTTCGAGAGTTGCGAGCGAGCGCACCAGGAGCGGCTCGGCTTGTGCGTAGTCGCCCTTCGCTTCATAGAGCGCGCCGAGGTTGGCGAGGCTCTGAGCGACCGCCGGATCCGCACGCCCGAGTGCCTTCTCCCGAAGGCTGCGCGCGCGGATGAGGAGTGGCTCGGCCTTGGCGTAGTCGCTCATGGCATCATAGATCACGGCGAGGATATCGAGACTCTCGGCGATAGCGGTGGGAGATGCCGTTCCTTCCGCGATCGCGAGCGCGCGCACGGCACACGGCGCGGCCTTGGCATAGTCTCCCTGCGCCTCGTACAACTCGATGAGCTTGTCCAGGCTGGCCTCGACATCGACGTGGTTGGCACCGAGGAGCTTCTCGCGGATCGCCAGAGCCCGCAGGAACAGTGGCTCGGCTTGGGAGTAGTCGTGGGTGGCGCGGTACAAGCCGGCAAGGTTGGCGAGGCTGATCGCGACGTCGAGGTGAACCCGACCGAGGGCCTGTTCCCGGAGCGCAAGGGCTCTGGTCGCAGGTGCGATTGCCTCGCTCGCCTTGCCTGCGCGATACAGCGCGGCGATGGTGTCGTCGAGCCGGTCGGCCTCGGCAACCAAGGGTTCTGCGGCCGGCTGCGCGTGCGGCATTGGCACGCACAGCGCGAACGCGAACGCGAACACGACACCGTGCGTAGCCCGAACCATCGCTGGTCGCAGCCAGCGATGGTTCGAACGAAATGCGTCGGCGGATCTGGCCCTTGTCACCGTTCTTCCGGCTGCTTCCTGAGGCGTTTGAGAAGACGCTCGATGTTGTATTCGAAGTTCATAGTTTTCTGCGGTGTCATATCCAAGCCAACAAAGGCGCGGATCCATAGCGGAAGACTGATCATTTCACGGGAGATTGCAATAAAGCGAGGTGTGTGAGTCTCGACGGCCTGCAGTACAGAGTTCGTGGTTGCAAACTCCAAAAAACGGTTCTTGAGATACGAGGCGGTCAGCAGGACGACGGTATAGCGACTCTTTACGATAGCCTCTTCGACGGCAAATTGGTTGTATCCGAGTCCGTCATAGTCCCATACGGAGCGGCCGTCGCTCTCGAGCCTTGGCTGGAACACCTTGGCGACCCATTCTCGCATTGCCGGGTCTTCGCGGTCATAGCTGATGTAGACATCCTTGTCGAAAACGGGGCTCGGTTCGATGGCGCGTGGGTAGCGCGTCAACGGGTAGAAGGCCTCGGTGCTCGCGATGAATACAGGACGTTGTGCTTTTCCGGAGGACAGCACGACCCGTTGCTGCAGGTAGTTGAAGAGCTGATCCACCGTGACGTCGCCACCATGAGTGGAGGCAGCACCGCGCAAGCCATCGAGCATGTGGCCCGTAAATATACCGTACGGAGCGTCAGGCGAGGCGAATGCTTTGCCGTCGGCGCGCGACGCGGCGAACACGACGCGTCCCTTCGATTGGATGGCGTTGCGGAACGCGTCGTCGAATGCCCCCAACTCGACGTCCTGGATCGCCTCGTCCGAGAGGACATCTTTGTCCACCATTCCGGCGGCACGACAACAGTCGAGCACCACGGTCAACTCGCCAGGACACTGATCGAGGAGTTGCGACAGGTCACGTGCTGAGATCGCGGTCGTCGCATACTGACCCTTGCGCGCATCCACGGGAAGGATATATGAGGCGCCACTGGCGTCCTGTCCGCCGTGTCCGGAGAAGTAGAAGAAGGTGCGAGCACCTGGCGCCTTCGCCTTAGCACAAAGCGCCTTCAATTCTCTCAAGATACTGTCGTGCGTTGCTTCCTCTTCATCAAGGACGCTGACTCGCTCTACTGGGTACGCGCAGTAGTCGGGGCTGACAAGCACCTCGCGGACGCCCGGGACGTCCAGCGTCGGCTGGAGTTGCCCCACGTACTGGTACCGGGAGACGCCCACGATGAGTGCTTGCGAAGAAGGATCTGTGGTTGCCAATGACGCCCCCGTTGATGCGGATATGGATTGCTGTTGCGGCCTCTCACCTCTGTCGACACCGCTACGGATCGCGACCGAGCGCGATCCACTCCTTCACTGACTTCTGGTATTCCTTCATGCTGGCCTCTACAGGAGCAGGAGGAAGGCACGGTGGGATCGGATCCTTGACGATGTTTGCGATCAACGTCGCACCGGCAGGAAGTGGCCCGGCAGTGGCGCCCACCACGAATGGCGCATTCATCCCAGGCTCCAGGGTGGGTCGCTGCTTTGACCAGGAGGCGAACCACACCGCGTATTGCGGGTCGTCGGGGACGTTCTCGAAAGGTATGGAAAAGTACGTGTAGCTTTGGGTCATGGCATGCCTCCCTGTGAAATGGACGGACGCGAGTAGCGCAGCATTCCGCGACATCCTTGTGAGCGTCACCCGCGATCAGGCGATCGGCCTGGACAAATCCAGACAGCCTTGATCGCGAAATCGACAACGTCAACCAGAGTGTCAGTGAACGTCGATTGGCTGGAAAATTGTGATGCGAGCGTTCGTAGCTCGCGCAGCCTCGAGGTATTTGTCCATCGTCCATGTAAGCGGCGCATCGCGCATCCCGATGACGAGGACCACGAAGTACTGGACCGGCGACTCGAGCTCGGCGTCGATGATCAGCTCTCGATCTCCCGTTGTCCGACATCTCGGCCCACGCGGGCACCGCGCCACCAGCATGCCGTCAGCACGGTAGACACGTAGGTCGCCGCTACCGCGAGGGATTGCCGTAACGTACACGTGGTCACCTCGAACCACCTCGGAAAGGCCGGCGCGCATCGGTTCCACACCAGGCTCGCTCGAACTATTCCGATGAATCGCGACTTGAAGCTCTGGAGGAGTTCGCGGCCTCAGTACAAGAAACGCTGCAGCAGCTGCCACGGCGGCTAGGACCCCAGCCGTTGGCCACTTGACTGCTCTCCGCCGCCACCAAGGCAATTGCTGCGACGAGCGGGCAGCTGCAACTCGGAGCACATCGTCATGCCAGCTCTGGTCGGGAGCGCCCGAAGGCAGGGTTGCCAGCATGTCTTCGAGCTCCGTGTACTCTCTTTCAGTCTCGAAGGATGGTGCTTGCGCGGTAGCATCGGTTTCGCGCGCAATCAGCCACGCGGATTCAGCTTGTTCGCTTTCGTCAAAATCGGTGAGGTCTCCACTGTCGCCATCTGTGTCCTGCCGATTGTCCATGCTCATCGTGCAACTCCATTGCTACGCAAACACTTTCGGAGGCGCGGAAGGATCCGCGAAAGGCGGACTTGGACAGCTCCGGGAGTGGCGCCTATGGCGGTGGCGATTTCGTTGTACGACAGGCCGAGGAAGCAACGCATCAACAGCTGGCTCCTGAAGGAATCTGAGAGTTTTCCCAGACACTGCTCCAGTGCTCGACGCTTCGCGAGCCGACCATCATCCATCATTGGGTCAGGCTGCCCGAGGAGGCCTTCCCATACTTCAAAGTCGTCCATCACGCCGGCACGTTGGTTTTTTCGCCGCGCATCAATACAACGGTTGACGGCAATGCTGCACAACCAGCTCCAGAGGGAAGACCGGCCTTCAAATTTCTCGAGTCCCTGTAGGGCCTCGAGGAACACCTGCTGCCGGACGTCCTTTGCCAACTCGTGATCGCGAAGAACCCGCGCCGTGAATGCGGTCAAGGAGTCGCCGTAGGCGATCATTAGGATCTTCACCGCCTCTCGTGCGCCTCCACGATGTACACAATCGAGCGCGCGTTGCTCCGCAGCGCGATCGACGCGCGACTTCGGTGGTCGCCAACTCGATACCCCCTCGGGGCTCGCGGTGGCACGAATCTCACTCCCGGCTGCCTCGCCACTGGTCGAGCTTTCTTCCACACCTTGAAGTCTAGGTGGCCTGGCTCGAGGTGGTCAACCGCCGCCTCGCGCCGTGGGCGGTGGGGGTGCTAGGCATCGGCAATCGGCCAAGAACGCCATGATTTTGATCGCTTCGCGGCCCCGCGGAGTCATGGCCGTCGAGATCGCGGGGTCCCGCGCGAGCGGGCCCGGCAGGTTCGGCGCCGTCGTGAGCGCCCGCCGGGTCGCCCATCCTCGACGGTGCCGACGGTGGCAACCCCGCGAAACCAGATCGTTTCTTAACCGATCACCGATGGGGTGCTAGGCTAGGGGCTCGTTGCGGATCAGGGGCGGAACGCGGATGGCTCAAACAGGCATATGGCTACGCGTTCGTGCGCGACGCGTGCTCGCGGGTTTGGTCGTCGCAAGCATCGCCGGCGGGCTGCTCGTCTGGTGGCTTGTGCACCCTTCCATCTCGGCCTGCGAGTCGGAAGTCCGGTATGGCGACCAGCGACATGGCCTGGAGCTCTGTCTCGCGAGTTATTCACGCACGGGAAACGTCAGCGAGCGGGCGTGGGCTGCGGAAGCCTACATGTATTTGGGCGAACACGACGACGCTCGCGCTCTCGCGCACCTTCTGATCTCCGGGCCGCACTATGGCGACGCACACTGGATTCTAGGTTACGAAGATTTGGTGCAGGGATATGGAGCGGCCACGTTATTTCATGCAGGAATCGCCCTTGTGGCGCACGGACTAGCCGACAATGATCGCGGACTGGCCAGGGACGCGGTGCTGATCTCGCATGTCGCTTGGAAGTCCGGCGACTTCACTGCGGCCCTCATCGCTGCCGATGAATCGCTGAGGCGGGCCGAACGGCTAGACGATCGACACATGCAGGTGTCGGCCTACCTCGCAAAAGCAGACGCCCTTCGGCAGATGGGAGACATTCGTGGAGCGGCAAACACGTTGACGTTCGCGCTCAAGAGCGCGAGTACTCCATGCGACCGAGCGTGGGTGCGCCTCAAGACCGGCATCTGTCGGATGGAGGCTGGACAGGACGGGCTCGCGATGCTCGAGTTCGCGGCGGCGACAAAGGCGAACCTCGGCTGCGGCGCGCGGGACGTATCCCGTGCCGTTGCGTTCAATGAAGCCTGGCTTCGACGCTGGAAAGACCCGATCGGCGCCAGTGCCCGCTTGGACGAGCTCACCGTCGTGGGTGAGGAGGATACGGAAACCCTCCTGTTCCGCGGGTACCTCGCGGCTGACCGGGGCGCGTTTGCAGAGGCGGACCGCTACCTCGCCCATGCTGCAAGCACGGAGCCGTCCGACGCAGACTGGCCGTGGGAGGTCGAGCGTGCCCGCGCCGAACTGTCCGAGCTGCACAGGGGGCTCTTCGGCGAGGTGCTCGCAGAATACTACTACCGACGCGCCATCTCGATGGTCGCGGCCCTGCGCACCACTGCCCGCGCGCGGTCCGCATACTTGGTGGCGAGGCACCGGGGTCCATTTGACGGACTCATCGCGCTCCTCGCACGGCACGGCCGCTGGCGTGACGTCCTCGCAGTGATGCTCGAGCTCGACGCGAGCGACATGCTGCGCGCGACCGCAGACGAGCTCGTGGTGCGCGCCCATGCGTCATTCGACGTCGATACGCCCACTCCGAAACCGACAGACATCGATCCGTCGAGCGTGGATAGGCTTATTGCCGCGTGGCGTCCTTACGATATCGTGATCGTGATCGCCCCATCGCCGCGGCAGATCGCGCCAGGTCGTGAGCGTGCCTACCGGTTGCGGATCAAGCACGGCGAGGTCACGGGCGAAGACGTGGCCGATGCAAATGCGGCCCGCAAGTGGGCCGGTGACCTGTTCGCCGATCCAAGCGACAAGGCTGCAGCGCAAGCGCTCGGGGAGATGATCGTACCGCGCGATGAGTCGAGTCGTGCGCTTCACGTGCTTGCGATCGGCACGCTCGGTAAGGTGCCGCTGGCCGCCTTGCGGGATCGCGACGGTGCTCTTACCGTTGGCAGACGCCCGCTCGTGCGGGTCCTCGGCCTTCGGTCGGGAGGCGCCGAGTCACCCGGGAGCGGGCCGCCGGTCGTCATCGCCGATGCCCGAGGTGACCTCGCCAATGCTGCGCTCGAAGGAGCTATCGTTGCTAAGGCGCTCGGAGCGGGGACGCAGCTATCGGGATCGAGCACGCCGTTCGCGGCGACACGCGCTCGGCTGTGGGCGGCGCACAATGCGGAGTTGCTCCATGTGGCTGGTCATGTCGGGGAGCTCGGTCGGTGGCGCGCCCTCCATCTGGCAGACGGGGATGTCGATCCCGCTGAGATCGTGCAACGGCGTCTCGCTCCTCGCATCGCCGTGCTCGCTGGCTGCGGCTCCGCCGCTGCCTTCGATGAAGAAGGATGGGGATCGATCGCCGCAGCACTGCTGGAATCTGGCACCGCAGTCGTCCTCGCTACGGACCGGAGCGTGGGCGACGGAGCCGCGCTGGAAGTGATGCGCGAATTCTATGCTCAGCCCGATTGGCGCGCGGCACCCGCACAGGCGCTGGCGCGGGTCCAGCAAGGTCTCGACGCGCGGTCGGCGACCTCCAATGAGGAGGCTACCAAGGCTCGTTCGTGGGCGGCATTCTCTGTGCTCGGTCGCCCACCAGTTGTCGCGGCCGAGTTGCCTTCTACGGATGAACCGGTGATCGGCGATCCGGGCATCGGGGGGGCGCCGCGCTGAGCCAGGAGCAATGCTCCGCGGACGGATCCGGCAACTGATCTGCTGGATCGAGCGAGGACATAATGGTCGGTTACACTCAGCCTCACTGTTTCGGATCCTGTGCAGCGTCCTGTTTTCCGGGTAACTCGCGGTAGAGATACGTCCTCCACCGCCGACCCTCCTCCGGGCCCTTGGGGCCTTTCTCGCTATAGAGTTGCTTGCGCTCGGCGCTGGTCGTCGCGCGTATGGTGGCCGGTGGATTCAACGCCTCGGCGCGCGTTCGGCCATGCTGGATCGTCAACATGACAAATTTCTCGATGGTCCGCTCGTCCCGATAGCCTGCGACTTGGGCGGCGAGATCGACAGCGGCAGGAGCGTCCACCACCGCGTACACCAGTACCCAGGCACCCTCTTGCTGGAGGGCCGTGATCGCTGGGAGCCGTCGCTGGTACTCCGCCGCAGCCTTGTTCGCCTCCTGCTGTTCGAGAAACTGCATCTGAAGCGACTGGAGCATCGTCACAGCCGAGCCAAGCGCTTCACCCCGCTGTTCAGCGCGCGATGGCACCGGCGGCCGTGGCACGGGCTCCTTCGATGAGCGTAGCGAGTTGGGAGAGACGCCAGCCTTCTCGGGCTCCTTCGATGCGCGTGGCGAGCCGGGAGAGATGCCACCCTTCTCGGGCTCCTTCGACGCGCGCGGCGAGGCGGGAGAGGTGCCAGCCTTCGCGCGCTCCGCCCGAAGAGCGTCCTCCGCATTCGCATGCTTCTCCATGCCGTGCAGCGCGCCATGGTTCGCGCTACTTTCTTTGACTGCTGCGGTCGCGGCTTGCCGCTGCTGTGCCCCCTGGCCCGGTGCGGCGGCCTTCATTACACGAGCCGCCACCTGCTCGAGTAGTGCCTGAACGCGCTGGTTGGTTACGATGTCGCCGATGACAAAGCCCAGTAGGCCATTCCGTCCGCCGGGTAGCTCCGTTGCCAGGTAGCCCGACCGGTGCACCGCATCGCCTTGGCGGTGTTGCGCGTTGCGGTTCTGGAGCGCCTTTCCCTTCGCCGCGTCGCGCGTTCGTGGACCGTTCCTCGCCGCGTGGCGGTCCTCGGCGGTGCCCTGGCCCTCCTTTAGGCGACGCGCGGTCTCGGAGTCCAAGGCTGGCCTGAGCTTCATCCTACCCGCCAGCTCTTCCCGCTCGTTTCTTGACAAGCCTTTCACGATACCGTTCATGTGGGCCTCGATTAGTTCGTGAATTTGGGGATGATATTTTGCCAGGATGCGCAGCCAACCACGAAGAGCCAGCGGATCCGTGCCTTTCGAGTAGTAGTACGCGATCGCCTTCCAGAACTCCGTTCTGCCCTGCTTAGCGTCTAGTGCCGGCCCACCATGCGGCTGGAATTGCTGCCCTGCCAGTCCGGAGGAGATCGGCTTGTGGGGCTTGCGTAAGCGGGCGCTATGGCTTTGCTGCGCTGGTTTGGCACTGTCCTCGTGTGCATTCGTGGTGGCCGCGACGGGGGACGCGGTCGCGTAAGTCTCTTCTGTCTCGTCGCCCATGCGTGATCCTAGGAGATCGAGCCAGCTGTTGACAGCTTGCCCAACTCAGCGAACTCGAGCGCTACCGCGCGCTCGAGGTGGTGTTGATGCAGCACGGTCTCCTCCTGCGCCGCGAGGAACGCCGCACGCATGCAAGCATTGCGGATGTAGCCACCGGACAGCTGGTACTTGTGGGCGAGCACATCGAAAGTCAGGTCGCCTTCCCGGGGCAGCTCGGGAGGGAGGTGCGCGCGCCACAACTCCGCGCGGGTGTCCTCGTCGGGGAATGGGAATGACAGCCGGAATGAAAGCCGCCGCTTGAACGCAGGGTCGATCGAACCTCCGCTGTTGGTGGTGAGGATGGCGATGCCCTCGAACGAGTCTAGGCGCTGCAGCAGGTAGTTGACCTCGAGGTTCGCGTAGCGGTCGTTGCTCGACCGGATCTCGGTGCGCTTGGCGAACAGCGAGTCGGCCTCGTCGAACAGGAGGATGACCTGGCCATCCTCGGCGGCGTCGAAGATGGTCGCGAGGTTGCGCTCGGTCTCTCCGATCCACTTCGACATGACCTTCGACAGGTCGACCTGGTACAGATCGAGGCCGAGCTCGCGAGCGATCACGCCAGCGACCAGCGTCTTCCCGGTGCCGGGTTGGCCCTGGAACAGCGCGGTCAAGCCACGCGAGGTGGCCATCGTGCGTCCCATGCCCCAGTCCTCGAACACCCTGCGACGATGGCGCACGCGGCCGACCAGCTCGCGCAGGCTGTCCATGACGTCGGATGGCAGGACAAGATCAGCCCAGCAGGCGAGGCGTTCGACGCGACGCGCGTGATCGGCTAGTCGTAGGTCGCGGCTCTGGCGAAGGAACGCGTCGACTCGCTCGTCGCTAGGCGACATCGGATCGTGTCCCGCCAAGGCGGCGACCGCGCGATGAATGACACCGGGGCCGACGCGGTAGCGCGCCGCAAGCCCCGCAGGATCTCGAAGCCACTGCCCAGTGCCGGCGAGGGCGCGCTGCCACACGCCGACCCGCTCAGTCTCCGACAGCGACGGCACATCGAGCACGACATGGCCCGTCGGCAGAGGCGCCGTTGTGGCCGGTGGCAACACCACCGCGAGGGGACCGGGATGCGCGGCTAGAACCTCGTGCGCCAGTTCGACGCCGCGGCGCTGGTCGAGCACCACGTCGGTGAGACCGCTTACCGCGGGGACCAACCCGGCGAGCTGCGCGCGCCGGAGAGCAAGCAGCAACGCTTCGCGGAATCGTTCGGGGTCTCGTGGCAAGCCAGCCACATCGATCAGCCCGAGCGCGCGCCCGGCATGGTGGGCGAACGCGGCTAGCAGCGTTCGGCGACCGGTACCGGCTCGGCCGCGAACCGCGATCCGAGCCGGGCTCGCCGCTTGTGCCATCGCCTTGATCGCGGACGCGAGCACCATGGGCGCCAGCTCGATCGAATCGATGTCACGGTCCGCGCCGCGCGCAGCGAGCGCGGTGCCCAGTACAGGTTGCTCGCCGCATAAACGAGCCAGGATGACCGGATCGACCTCGAGCGGAGCGAACGGTCTCGGCTTCGACGTCTTGGCGCCCACAATCCCCAGCCGGACGAGAGGCGCCTGTGAATGGAGCTCTGCCGCGATATCGTGGCGACTCGCCCGGTTGACGAGGACTTGCTGTACAAGCAATTCGTCGACCAGCGCACGGCCGGTGTCGTTCCCGAGGATGCCATAGAGCCGGGCGACGTCACCGTGAAGGGATGCAGCTGCGATCACGAGCAAGATGTCGACCGCGACTGGAGAGAGTCCGAACTCGGCCGTCAGCTCGGCGACGGGCGTCGTCGCGCTACGATACTGCGGATCTGCGACGAGCGCCGCCTCGTGTTCGTCAAGGGCGCTTTCGGCCGTCGCGAGATAGGCCGGCGCATAACCCGAATTCATCCCGACGAGTGCGGCCACCTCGTGCTCGTAGGGATGGTGCCCTTCGTTGCCGTAGCTGAGGCGCCGTGTGTCCCATGCGATAGAGATAGCCCGAAGCGCCCACAGGGAGACCAGGCGAATCTCGCGCTCAAGCTCAGCGAGCGCCATTGCACGTGGCAAACGATCTAGGACCGTCCGCGGGTCGAGCGCGTCCACGACGACGTGTGGCAGTGGGAACGGCGCGCGGGCTACTCCTGGAGCTGAGCGAGCTGGCTGTGCCTCGGCGGTAAAACTGAGCGGTTGCGCGAGCGACTCGACGTCCAATCGAGGCGCCGACCCCGCCATCTTCCCATTGGGATACATCGCAGAGATGACTTCGGATGGCTGGTTTGGCTCGCAGGCCGTTGCTGTCTCCTCTGAGTGTGCCGTCGGCTTGCTAACCAGCGTCGACGCGGTGGCAGGGCCAGCGTTCTGCAGGGACTCCTGGATTGCATGCTCAGCTGAGCTTCGCGTGGGGCGGGGCAAGCGACTCGCGGCTCCCATACGCTCACCGAGCGATGCGAGCTCGAGCTCCCCGCTGTCAAGTCGGATCGCAAGCATGCGACCGTCCGGATCGATGGCGACGTCGGTCACGTCCTCATCGGTCTGGACTGCGCCGAGATGGCGACCGAAGCGGAGATCGGTGAGCGCGAGGCGGCGCGCGGCATCGTGGACGACAACGAGGCCGCGGCGCGCCGCGATCCTGACCAACCCGGACGCTAGCGGAACGGTTTGCAGAACGGTTCCACTCGCGAGCGCGACCACGACCACGTCACGTCCATGAGAGCGTTCGGCGATCAGCGCGAGCGCTGTACCATCGAACACCACGCTGCCCCCTGCAATCCTCGCCCCGTCCGATAGCGCCGACAGCCTGCCCGCAGGCAGGGTCAAGCGTGGCCCGGCGTAGCGGGCGAACCGCCGGCCGGCGACGGGAATCGCGCCGTCCACCTCGTGTGGGATGACGGCAAGTGCGCCGAGGTCATCAACCAGCGCAAACGACTCACGCCCGATCCACAGTGCTGCCGGACCCCCGATTGTCGCAGGGAGCAACTGGCCTTCTAGGTCAGGGGAAATCTGATGCTCATCCAGTCGACGGCCGTCGATCGCGAGACGGATGAGAACACCAGCCCGCGTAGCCACCCACATCTGGTCAGCGCACGCGGCGACCGCCTGCACGGCCGAGATCTCGATCCTCCGCCTACCCTCGCCGTGCACCTCGAGCAGCGTGACGGCGTCAGGCTCCGCGATGACCACGGTTCGACCGTCTCTGCTAAACTGGATCTGGCTCGACTGGATGGTGGTCTTCATGGCGGTACTCGGGAGCAGGGCGGCGCCTGCTGCGTCAGTTGTGGTCCATATCGTTGACCGTCGTGTTGACGTCGCCGGGCTTGGCTCTGCCAAGGTCGGAGGTCACCTCGGACGGAGACTGTGGCGTGCGGCGAGGCTTGGCAACGGGCGACGGTGGCACCGCCGGGCTTGGGACGGACTCCTCGCTACGCGAGGCCGATGCATCCATGGGTGGCGAGAGCGCCGGCGACGGAGCGCTCGGTGGCGTGGGGCGTGCGGTCTCTGCAACGGGGGCAGCAGGACGGACCGGGTCCCCGATGACGGGGCTCGGTGGCTCATGGGACGCATCTCCGCCGGGCGGCCTTGTCGACACGGGCGCAGCTCGCCAGCCCCCGTACAGCACGCCCAAGGCAGCCAGCGAACACGCAAGTGCTCCAGCGGTGGCGATCGCGAGCCAGAGCCGGCTGCGATGTGACGTAGGCGCAATGCCGCGATCGCTGCTCCAGCGATCGATCTCGGCGACGACGTGGAGTGCATCGCGCGGCCGGTCGTCCGGTCGCTTCGCGAGCAGCCGGGTGACGAGTCGCAGAACCTCGGATGGCACCGTCGCGAACCGGCCCAGATCAGGAACAGGGGAGTGGAGTTGAGCCGCGATCATCTCTCCAGATGCCAGCTCGGTCCCGTACGGTGGTTGGCCGGCAAGCATCTCGAACAAGATGCAACCCAGCGCAAAGAGGTCCGTACGGTGGTCGCATTCAGAGGAACCACGGCATTGCTCTGGTGACATGTACGCCGGCGTCCCCAGGATGAGCCCGATCGTTGTGCGGTTCGATACGGCTGTGCTCTCGAGCTTTGCGATCCCGAAATCCAGAATCTTCACTTGCGCGACCGCGCCACCTTCGTGGTCGCGAACGAGGAACACGTTGTCGGGCTTGAGGTCACGGTGCACGACACCGCAATCGTGTGCAATGGCAAGGGGTGCGGCGATCCGGCGCGCGATTGTCATTGCCTCCAGCAGCGTCAGACGGCCCTGCTTCGCGATGCGAGCGCCCAGGGTCTCGCCCTCGAGCAGCTCCATCGCGATGAACGCGTTACCGTGTTGGGTATGGCCGTAGTCATAGATCTCGACGATCCCCGGATGCCGGATGGCGGTTGTCGCGCGCGCCTCCGTCAGAAAGCGATCGATTGCCATCGCATGGTTGCCGAGCTCGGGTCGCAAAACCTTGATCGCCGCGGGACGGTCGAGCAATGTATGCACCGCGCGATAGACCATGCCCATACCGCCACCACCGAGCGCTCCGACGATCCGGTACGCACCCACCAGCTCGCCGACGTCGAGCAACGGCACCGCCGCCGTCATCGCTCGTACCTCAGGCCGACGAGCAGGTCGAGCTCGCCAACCGAGCTCAGCATCGGACCGGTGCGCGGGCTCAGGCTGATGGCTCCGGTCACGCGAATTGCGAACGAGGGCGCGACTTCGCGCTCGATTCCCGCCTCACTACGGCCTAGTGGTGCCCAGTGAGCCGCCGAGCTGACGCCGGGGATCACCCCGCCCGAGTAGCCGAGTGACGAGAAATACGCAGCTCCGAGGTCGCCCGCAACGGTGACGCATCCCCACTCGAATGGTGCGCGATACCGAATCGTCGCCGCAACCTGCGCGAGGGTGGCATTGTGTAGATCGTCTCCGCGCCACAGCCGAGCGACGCCGACCGACCCGCCGAGTTCTGCTCTACGTAGCCACGGTAGTGGGGTAGTCACGGTCAGCCGAACGCCTGTCGTCGGCGCTTGCCTGCCCGCGAACACGACCCCCGCCGACAATGCTCCGGACAATAGCACAGATGGCGAGTCGCGAGGCGACGCAGCATTCGCAACGTCCGCCGCGCTGTCGCGCACTGGTGACGAACCCGCGACGATGACCGGGCCGCGTGCGACATCCGGCAGATTGCCGGATGTCGCTGTCGGACTTGCGGTTCCGTCTCTCGCCGAGCTCCCACTGACCGGTCCGGCAGGCGGCAAGAGTTTCGTCCGACACGCCGCCTCGAGCTTTGGGAGCAGGCTCTCGACCTGCGCGGCCAATCCGGAGGTTGGGTTGCCCTCCATGAAGCGCTTGTAGTAGTGGATTGCGCGCTCACAGTGCTGGAGCTGACGGTGGGCCTGTGCAAGGTTGAACAGCAACGCATCGCTCTGAAACAGCGTGTACGCCTGCTCGAACTCATCGATCGCGGGCTCGTACTTTGCAAGGTTATAGAACGCCACGCCGCGCCGGGCGTGTTCGTCGGCATCGCGGCGAGGGTCGGCAAACGCGACATTTGAAGAGGCGAATACCGCAAGTACGACTGCGATGCGCATGGCGGCGCTTCACTTCACGAGCTCGAACACGCACGAGCCGAAGCCGTCGCATGACGGCCGCTCGAGGCACATCTTGAGCTCGAACTCGACCTCGTCGCGTTGATTTTTCGGCAGTGATTGGAGCACATTCTCGGAGTCCTGAACGCATTCATCGACACTTCTCGCCAGATTGTTGCAGCTGTCGAGGCGGCTGCAATATTCCTCTGCCAGGCTCGACGTTCCGCAACCGGTCGCGGCCAGCACAATAGCAGCAATGCAATAATAGGTAATTCGCATGATGTCGTATCTCCAGAGAGCATCGAAGGGTTTGTACGCCGACGGGTGTCGTCGCTGCTTACGGTGTCCAGTTTGCGCCGAGCGGTTGCCCTCGCTGCTGACATATACAAGGCGGTATGAGGAAGAAGTTTCAGACATGCGCTGCGCACATTTCTGAATTTATGTGCGGCTCACGGCATCGACGCCCGAGGGTAGTGAGGAAGCGTAGCGAAGGCAGTTCTATCCACCATCCACGCCGCACTGGTAGTACGCTCGGACCGGTTGGCCAACGACCCGTCCTTAGAACGACCAGCCGATGCTGGCACGGCCTCGTGGCCACGGAGACCAGCTGTCCTCACCGCCCGTCGTTGGATCGACGAACCTCACGAAACGGTAGTCAAGCAAGAAATCGAAGGTGAGCCCGACGTCGAAGGTGTGCTTGTAGCCTAGCGTCATCCCGCAGGCCGTGACGTCCAGCGTGCCGTGCTGGCGCTGATCGCTGAAGCCGATCGCGGCCTCCAGGCCCACGTGAAAACCGGTCCCCATGTGAGCGAACGGGTAGAGCCGCAATTCGCCGCCTACGTCATGGATGAGCGCCGCGTTGGCAGGGGCCTCGCCGGACCGAGAAAGCCATTCTCGCGCCACCGCTCCCCCGGCGGACCACCGACGGCCGAGGCGGCGCTCTGCGAACAGCATGACCTCGCGGTAAGCCAGCCCCGCGGCGTCGAGCATCAGCGACACGCGCGGCAAGCGATCGGTGTCGTCACGCCAGCGCGCCCAGCCTTCGTTAGCGAGCGGTGGCTTCGCGGTCGCTGCCGAAGTCATGGTGGGCTCATTGCGACCCGCCGGCGGTGTCGTGGCCGGCTGGATCGGCACAACGATGACGACCCCCTCGGCCGTGAGCTCGACCGCGACGCCGTGATCGAGCGGCCCTGCGATCTGTAGCTCGCCGTAGGCATCGGTTATTCGCGATCCCCACGCTAGCTCTCGCCGTGTCTCGTCCATGACTCGAAACGCAACCGTGAGGCCCGCCGCGGGGACGCGGATCTGGTATTCGCGCACGACTGGCGGATCGCTAAAAATCGGGTCGCTCACCACCGGCACCTCGCGAATGTTGTTTGCCAGCACTGAGGTCGTCGGGTCCAACAGCGCCAGTAATGCGCTGCGATGTCGCACGAGCTTCCGCGTCGAGGTGTCGCGGCCATCGAGTCGCGCAGGGATCCCCCAAAGGCCGGGCTCGAGTAGCACGAAGAGTCCCATCACCATCTCGACGATTTCGAGGAGGGCGTGCTCGCTTGGATCGTAGATAAGTGCCTCCGCGTTGTAGTGCAGCACGCGCCGCAGCGACACGCGGCTCTCGCGCTTGACGTGCACATCGACGCGCCTAGAATCGCGGTGGGTGGCCAACGCGAACAATGACGAACGTGTTGAGCGCTTGTCGACTTCGATTCTCCGTGGACTCGTCCTGTGATAGACGGTCAATGTCGGGCCTCTCGAGGCACAGCCTAGCGCGAGCGAGCATAAGGCCGTCGCGACGAGCCTCATTTGTCCCAGCCGTACAGGACGAATGCCGCCCAGTAATGAGGATGAGAAAATCTAGGATTCAAACGCACCTTATGCATGGCCTTTTGTAACGCGTCGGCTGCTCCGAGCTCGAGGAAGCGGTTGTAGAACTCGATCATAAACAGCGCTGAAGACTCGTCTTCTACCTGCCACAGCGATCCGACCACGCTGGGGACACCCGCGCTGAGGAATGCGTTGGTCAAGCTGCCGGGCTCGTTCGACATTTCTCGACTTGTGACGGCCGACTGGCAGGCGCTCAGCACGGCTACGTACGCGCGCGACAGATCGAGCGACGCGATTTCGAACTCGTTGAGATATCCGTCGTTCTCGGCGTCGGAAGTCAGGAGCAGGCTCGAGGCGCCCGGGGCCACACGGTCCAGCAGCAACCCGTGGGTCGCGACATGGATGATGTTGTAGCGTGGCGCAAGCGCTACGACCTGAGCCTCTGTTGCGTTTGCGCGTGTGAGCAGGGCGGAGTCGGGAAACAGCTCCGATACGGTGACCGCCTCGCGCGCGGCGAATGGTAGTGCCGGCATCCCGGTGGGGTAGATCGCATCAGCGATCGCAAGCACGCGCGGCGGCTCATTGAGGCTCGGTCGTTCCAGGAGTTGCCGATACATCGAAATCGACGGCATATGGGCGATCTTGAGTCGATCCACGAGGGGTTGCCGACCGGTTGGCCGGGGCTCCAGGAGGAGCGCAAACGGCACGTTGGCCAGAAAGTCATCCGGGCTCACGAACAGCGTACGGAGGCGCGGGTCAGCGAGCTCTCGAGCAAACGGGCCGAGAATGGCATCATGGAGCTGGATCGCGTCGCCTTTCCATGTATCGCTTGAATTCGCTTTGGGTCCCTGCCGAACTTGGTCGAGCAGGCGCCCGAGGACCTCGCGGAGCTGGCTCGTGTTCTCGGGCAGGCGTCGCACGATCAGCTGATCGCCGGCCAGGACGAAGCCGAACACGCGCTCGCCGTGTACCACGAAGCTGATCAACGCCTCCCCGGGGGACAGTAGTTGGCGCGTTTCCTCCACCGAGGACGCGCCATAGACCTTGCGCGCTGCGTACGAATAGGGGATCCCCGGCGTCTCCGGGTTGAGGGCGCCGATTCGCCGCTCAACGAGCGCCAGGTGCTCCCAGTACGCCTGACTCAAATCAGCAGAGCGCTCCGGCAACACCGACTGCAGCTCGATCTCCATTCCGCGTGCGCGTCGCGCAGCTTGGTGCTCGGGGCTCTCGCTGTCATCCACGGGGACACCCGCGAGAAGGGGATCGAAGACCGGTCGGAGATCGCGCCACGCCGCGGAACTGTGTCCATGGCCGAGTTGCAGCTCGGCGTAGGGGCGTGTCTTCAGCACGTCGAGCGCAAAATACGCCTCCTTGTCGTGGTGGATAGCGATCTCATCGACGACGATGGCACGCAAATCGTCGCCCTGGGAACGCAGTTTCGACACCGGCATCCGGGTGCCGACCGACCCGAGCATGAACCGCGGCTCGCGGCAGCCAGCAAGGACGATCAGACTGACTACGAGCGATGGATGGTGTCGGCGGATCATAACCCGGAAGGATGCAGTGCCACGATGTCCGCCGCGACGGTGGCCGGGTTCAGAGGTGTTGCCCACGTAAACGCGCCGGGGATATGGCTGACATCCCAGACCAACACATGGGTCATCGCGGTGGAGTAGAGCGTGATCAGTCCAACGCTTTCGAAGCGAAACATCGCAACGTGCATCTGGTTGTCATTTTCTCGCTCGTACGCAGTGAGCGGGATCCCGGCGTCGAGGTCGACCGGGATGCCCCAGTGTATCTCCGCCGTACCCGCGAGTGGCGTAACGCCGACCAGTGCATTGCGGAATCGCATTGCGTCGCAGATCGGGCGCGCGAGCTTCCTCCCGAGTGCTCGGGCATAGTCACTGCCACGCAGCGGCGCGCCGGCTTCCAGCCCGCGTGCATCGTGCGCCAGCTCAGCCAGATCGACATCAACGACGCGTGGCCGTTCCGTAAGCGCGAGTACGATGTCGTAATAGCGAGCGAACGGACCGTCGGGTGCGGCGAAGATGGACTCGATAATTGCGGGGTTTAACTCGCCGGGTTCACCGCGATCCACGTATCGCGGTATCCATTCGCCTCCGCCGCGATTGTGACGCGCCGCAGCGTTGACCGAGTAGCCCGTGGCAGGATCCTGGTACACGGAATATATGTTCGTCATGCGACACGCGATGAGTGTTAGCAGTCCGGATATTGTCGTGGTGCGCATCATCGGCCTCGCGGATCAATCCGCTTGAGCTCATCGAGCGCCCGCACCGCCTCGTTCGTATTCGGGGTGGGTGGTGTGCGCTGCAGGTAGCGTGTGAACAGCTCGATGGCGTGCTGCCGTGAGCCCTGCACACCTTCGAGCGCCAACTGCCGATAGGCATTTCCGAGCCGATAGAGATCCTCGGCGGTGCTTGGAGGTCCCGCGTCCCGCGCCCATAGCGCGAGTGCCTCCTCGAAGGTGTACCGACGCTGGAGCCGGAAAGTCGTGGCGCTGGTGGCTGGCAGTGCGAGCTGGATGCGAGCTTCGCCCAATGAATCCCATCGAGCGACGAGACTCACGGTGCGTGCGAGAACATTCTCTTCGTCGTGGACCTCCGCTAGCGTCATCGGGACATGCTCGGCGGTAAACACGGGCTGTGCGATCGAGCTGATTAGTTTCGTCATCCCTAGCCCAAAGCACCCAAAGACTGCCCCGGCTGCCATGCCTGTTATAGCGTTTCCCGCTGTGCTGTCAGGGTGTTTCAAAGAATAGTTGATGGCTGCGGTTACAGCGATAGCATCGATCGTGCAGCCGAGAATGGCCATCCATTTGTCGGGGCGTCGCCGTTCGCGTCGAACCCGCACTCGTTCGTGGACGATCAGCGGCGCCTGCCCGAGCGCGATACCATCGGAGTTCAGGATGGTAGCCCCGCTGGGCTCTGAGCGGACGACGATCGAGATCGGTCGCTCGTACTCGTATGAGCGAGTGTGCTGAACACCGAAATATAGAACCGGTCCGCAGCCGACGCTCTCAAGTGCCCCGGCCGCAAGCAGAATCGGCAGCGGAGTTCGAAGGACATGCAGCATCATATGCGCAGCTAGCTACAGGCTAAGAAACGAGAATGCGAAGAACCCACCTGCGTTAGCGGTATCGTATTCGAACTCTCTAAGTAAGAGAACATTGAGACTGATTTCCATGTTGCGTTTGGCGCCAAGCCTCACCGTTGCCGGCGACGCGGTTAGGCCTAGCCCGAGGGTTGTGTAGCTGTTGCCATCGTTGAACTCGCCGTGATGCAGTGTGATCATGCTTCCGAACGAGATCGAGTAACGCGAGTTGAAGTGGAACCCCTCTTGGAAGGCGAGTCCACTACCCATGGTTCTTTCGTTGCTCTGGGTCGAATAATATAGTGTTGGTGAAACCCTGTGATCGAGTCGAAGCCAGCCGATGTTGAAGTCGAGGCTCGCCATCACTGCCGAGGCGCCAACGTTCGGAATGTAGGCTCCCCCGGCAGTGAAGCCGATGTGAAGTCCTTGCCGAGGTCGGAGTACGTCGAAGTCGGGTAGCGGGATCGGCGACGGGTCGACCTCAGCTTCCTCGGCTGCGGTGGGCCGAGCGATGCTGTCGGCCGCTGCGCCGTGAGATAATAGTAGCGTCGTTAACGGAATGAACAACCGGTTCATCACGCCTGCCTTCCTTTTTGTGTGCCTCTGAGGCGCTGAAGCGTGGGTGGATCCGACAAGAAGTTTGCGAGTTGCGCTAAAAGCTTGGGGGCCTGCTGCTCGCTATGGCTTTGGACTTGTGACGCGCTATTTTGTCGCTCTGTGGATCAATGAGTAGCGTTGGATCACGATACCGTCCGAATCCGCCGCAACGCCGATCTGTAGCCCGCCGTTCCAGACGATCTCTCCGCCGCGGTGAATCTCGACGAGCGGCTCTGGCTCGTCGTTTGAGGTCAGCGTGTGCGCCGGCGCGCCCTGCAGGCCGCGCCACACCTTGGCAACCTTGTTTCGCTTGTTCGCCCCGATGAGAGCGGCCTTGAGTGGAGGTCCGCACTCGGCGGATTGTGTCCCTGGTCGGGCGGCTCCGATGGCGTTCGCGAGCACCGAGTCAGCCTGGGATAGCTCTGTGCGACTGAGGACTAGGTAGAGCGTCTCCTGTCCCACTTGGCGGTCGAGCACGATAGCGCCGCGAGCACCGGGCACGACGGTGGTAACGTTGGGGGTCAGGGGAAGTCCACCTTGCGGTGGGAACACGGTGAGGCCCGGGTACTTCGGGTCTGCGGCGTGCCCGGAGCAAAATGCCAAGTACAGGAAGCCACTGGCGGAGGTTCGCACCGACAACTGTAACCTGTCGCCGTCCTGGACGGTCGCTCCCGTGCCGAGGTTATCGAGAATGATGGATTGGCCGGCCACGACCCGCGCGACTCGAAGCCGCGTCTCGAGCACGAACGTCGCATTGCGTGGGGCAGGATCGTCCGTGAGCGTCGTGGGACTCGGCAACGAGTTTGGGGGCTCGGCATCTCCATCCACGCCGCGACTCGTGGCGCCCGGCGCCTCGTGCAAATTGGTGTGGTCTACCGTGTTCGCCGACATCTCTGCCTTCCTCGGCGCGCTCGCGCAGCTCGCTACCCAAATCAGCGGCCACGCTCGCAATACTGTCCTGTCGAATGGTCTTGGCATCGCTATGGCTCCTCGCTATCGTCGCTCGACAACGCTGCTCGCACAGCGGAACCCGTCATCGCGCCCCCACGAATAGGCGGCCATGACCTTGACCACGCCGCGCCGACAGCCGGAGCCGAGGACGCGGCATGGACTCTTGCTGCCCCAGCTGCCTCCACGCATCATCTTCACACCGTCGATGCGCCTGCTATCGTCGACCCATTCGGCCACGTTACCTCCTATGTCGTGCACGCCCTCCGGCGTCACATCCTGCGCCGAACTCTCAACATCGCGCGGGTGGCCCACCGTGCCGTTCCCGAGATCGAACGCGACGCCGTCCTTACGCGGGAGGTCTGTGCCCCAAGGAAACGGTCGTCCCTCGCCGCCCTTCGCGGCGAGCTCCCATTCGCTTTCGAGCGGCAAGCGCTTGTTGGGCTGGGCGAGGCAGTACTCGTTTGCGCCGCTCCACGTCACACATACCACGGGCCATCGCCCCTTGTCCGGACCCGCGGCGACGCCTCCATCTGGCGTAACGACGAGACCGCCCATGCAGGGCTCCGACGCGAGCACGAGCGGGAGCTCTTCGCTCCGCGTCTTGACGATCCCCCTTGGCGAAACCGTCCACAGCTCGCGATGCGCGTTGAGCCATGCGGCGTACTCGCTGTTGGTGACCTCGTGGGCATCGAGCTCGAATGCCGCGATGTGAACCTCAGCGACCTGCTCTGGGTGCACCAGCTCGGCGCAATCATCGATCTCGCGATCCGGGGCCGCGCACTCCGCCGGTCGTTGAGAGCTCTTGAATACGCCGAGACGGAGGGTTGTCGCCGCGAACCGGACCATGCCGCGTGTACCTGCGTGCGGTGCCGGGATGGGGCGGGGTTTCACGATCGCCCACGTGATAGGCAATACACAGAGCGTCGTGGCAACCATCATCCAGCGTGCCCATGATCGCGGTGTACGCTGGCGCCTACGGCCCGAGTCGAGAAAGCAGATGAGCTCTGCGCTCTGACCAAGAACGTCAGCGGCTTTAGCCTGCCACTCCTTCGCGTCGGCGAAGCCCCGCGCGTCGAGCCGGCCCGCGGCATCGCGGCCGGCGGCATACCACGTCTGTGCTGAACCTTCGAGCTCGCGCCGCTGCCGCTCGTGCACCTTCCACGCCGCGATCCAGGCCGCGTACGTTGGCCACGCGAGGATGAGCGCCTCGTGGGCGAGGTCGACCCGGGCCTCACTGCGCTCGTCGTCCCACCCAACTGTAACGAGGCGATGCGCCACCAGCTGCTGGAGCACGACCTCAAGCTCCTGCGCGGATTCGCTCGTAGAGCTGAGCGAGCTGCGCGCTTGCTGTCGACGCGTATCGGCTCGCCCGTCGCCGAACACGACGAGACGAAGCGCGATCCGGCGCGCGATCGCTTCTTGCGCCTCGGTCATTCCCCGCAGCATCGTATCGGCGCGATCGGCCATCGTTCGCGCCAGTCCGTTGCTCGTCTCCTCGCCTGGACGTGTATAGCTATCCAGTGACAGCAAGCGTCGTCGGCGTCGGTTCCACAGCTGGCCCAGCGAGACCTGCAGCGCCGCCAGCGCGCCTGGCTCCTGCCCGGCGTCGTGCACAAGCCGATCGACCAGTTCATCGGCAAGATACAGCTGGGCCCTGCGCGACGGCTCTTCGATCACGGTGCGCATGAGGCCGGGGTTGAGGGTTCCGACCGTGAGGCGCGAAATCCGGCCACCGACATCGTTCCACAGCGAGCTCGCCCTGAGCTCGCCTTGAAGGTCGGCGCGCAGCCCGTGCACCAACACGCAACGACGATCCGCCCGCAGCGTTCTCAGCGCGCCGAGAAACCCGGCCAGCTCGTCGGATCCGGAGTCGCGGAACAGTTCATCGAGCGGATCAATGACGAGCAGTAGCGCGGTCGCGGGCGCATGGCGCGCAAGCAAGTGATCGACGGCCACGCGCGGCGTCGCAGCGTCTCCTTCGAGCGCCGCGCCGAGATAGGCGAGCGGATCACCGCCGGGGGAGACCGTTCGCACAACGAAGCGCGGCAAGCCCGCAACTCCATGGACCAATCTCGGCACCAGGCCGGCGGCAATCAGCGACGATTTGCCGGCGCCCGACGCACCCACCACGAAGATCTCGCGCTCCTGACGCTGCAGCCGGCCGATCAGCTCGTTAATCTCGGTGTCACGCCCCGAGAACCAGGTCGCCTGCGCAGCCGTGAACGCAGCGGGGCCGGGATACGGGCACGGCGGCTCGGGGGCGACGATGATCGGTCGCTCGAGGTACTCGTGTAGTCGCTTGGTCTGCGCGGCCCAGACGTCGAGTGCGGGATCCCGGAAGTCCAGCTTCACCAGTGGATCGAGCTGGCCCGGCGGCTCAACATCATGGAGGAGCAGCGGGAGCAGCACGCCTCGGGTGCCATCCTCGCTTGCGAGGGTCGCATACGCGGCGAGTTGCTTGCTGTAGTCGACCCAGCGATCCGCCGAAGATGCAGACGACAACACCACCACGGTGACGCGACTCGTAGTCACGCCTCGCGCGATCTCATCGACGACGTACCTGCCGAGTTCCAGCGAGTCAAGCACGAAGACGCGGGCGCGCGGAATCCCGAGCTCGGGAATCAGGTACCCTTCGACAAAGCTGCGGTCTGCAGACGCATGGACGATGAATGCGTCGTAGGCAAACACTTGCCGTGCGTCCACCCGTGCCGCGGGTTGTAGATCCGGTCGGGTCATGGCGCCTTCGCCGCACTCGGTATCCAATGAATCACCTGCACGTAGTGGCGGGCGGGGCGGGATGAATCAGACAAAAAGATGCCGGTACGCCGGCCTCCGGTTTGGGCGGCCTCCAACACCTCCGCCAGCGAAGTCTGACAACAGTCACGGTCGCCGCTACGTATCCGAGCGTCGCCGACATGTACTCCAGCCGGCCCACGAGTTCAGGCGATCGTGGCCGCAGTTGACCGAGCTCGCCTGCTTGGGTGAGGCGGTTGCCGCCACCCCGCGACAGCTACTTTCGGAGCCGGGGGCGCACCTCTTCGAAGATAGTTGTCTGGAACCGTCTCCCTTCCCCGCCTTACCACGCATGGTGATGCCGAGGGTTGCGCGAGGATTGGGAGGGGACGTCGAGCTCGAGGCAGCACTGGCGGGCCGCGATAAGGATCGGGTGCTGACGCTGCTGATGGCTCGTTACGGCGACGGGCTGTACCGTTACGCCTTAGCGATGGTTCGCGACCGTAACCTAGCCGAAGAGGTTCGTCAGCAGGTGTTCTTCGAGGCGTATCGCGACCTTGACAACGTCGCCGAATCGGTACTGCTCCCTACGTGGCTCTTCGGGATTGCTCGCAACCGATGCCTCGACGCGGTCAACACGAGGGCACGCTGGTACCAACGCTACAAGAACGAACCCGCGGATGAGCCGGGGCAAGTCGACTGCGAGCTTGATCACGACCTCGATCGCTGTAAGCTCGCGCGGATCCTGACGGCGTGTATCCGGAAGCTTGCACCCGCTGCGCGAGACGCCGTGATTCTGCGCTACCAGCAGGAGATGTCGTACGACGACGCCGCTGCGATCTCGGGCGACCTACCAGGCACTCTCCAGAGACGCGTAGCCCGGGCGCTTCCGGTGTTGCGCAGGTGTGTGGAAGCCAAGCTTCAGCCGGGGGCATCGACATGAACTGCGCGCGCTATTGGCGTGAAGGCGTCTTATTGGCCGAACGCGGCGAGCACGATCCGCATCGCGATGGGTGCATCAGTTGCCGCCGTGAACACCGGGCGCGTGAGGACATCATTCACGCGCTCCCCTTGGTGGCGGTGGAGGCCCGCGGCGACTCCGGCTGGGAAGCGCGAGTGTGGAACAGGATCAGGTGTTCGGAGTCGAAGCAACCTGAGCGCCGGTCATGGCGGCCGAGTCGCATCGCATTAGTCTTCGCCGTCGCCTCGATGGGCGTGCCGGTATGCCTGCTGAATCTGTCGCGGCAGTCACTCACGGCGATGCGCCCCGACATAACGTTTGCGGGAAATGGCAAAGTGGTCATGCGGTCCACGTCTCCGCGGGTCGGGGATCTTGTGCGGATCAAAGTCCTTCCAACTGACGAGATTCGTGTCTATTGCAGCGACAACCTGGTCTTTCGTTGTTCAGCTCATTCCAACCTGCCGGGCTGCCGCACCGATGCGCGCGCCATGGAAATGGAAGCCCAGCTCCCAGCTTCTGGTCCCTGCCGGGTCGTCACAATACCGGCAATAACCGCCCCGCCCGTGGGCGACCTGTATCGTGACCTTGAAGCGGTTATCTCTGCCGGCGGCGACTATCTGATCATCGATGTGCCGAGCGATTGATCTGTCGCGACCTAACCGGTTGATGGCTCGGTCTCTGGATGCCGGCCGGCGTTGCCGTCGGTCGCCTCGGGTCACCTGCAGCAGCCCGGAGTGCCGACTCTCGTTGCTCGCATGACCGGCACAGTCGTGTTGAGCTGGCTGGCCATTGTGGGCGTGACTGAAGCAAGCTGCGCTGGGCGCGCTTCCGTTACACTGGCATGGGTTCTTGCTGTCGAGTATTGCGGCTCGCGGGTACGCGTTTTCGTTCGGACCCAACTTCGGTCTTTTGAGCAAATGCTTGAGGCATTGCGCGTCGTTGCCCGAGCGGCATATCTGATGACACCGCGCTTCGACGTTGCGGTATCGTGGATCGTTGCCGCGTCTGGCGCCATAGTGACCGCTGCTGTGCGCCCGGTCGGTACGCGCTGCGTGAGAGCCTCGGGCCTGGCTATAGAGGTGGCTGCTGCGTCACCGCCAAAGATCAGAGAAAACAGTTGTCGAGAAGTCCTCTCATGCAAAGCCTTGAACCTGTCGACGATGCGAAATTGAGACGATCCGCGCCGGAACGGCGAGCGTCTCGTTGTGTCGATATTGTAGAACCATGCTTGGGGGACTCGTGAAGCGTAATTCTGGTACTCGTATGAAGCTCATTGCAAGCGGCGGACTCTGGTTATGCACTGTTGCGCTGGCACTCGCTGCTTGCGCAACGGACCCGGGCGGCGATCCCACACCGACTCCGATGCCCATGCCGGCACCCGGGCATGTTAGCTGCGGTGATGGAACGTGCGGAAGCGACGAAACGCCGGCGACATGCCCGAAAGACTGCAACTCCTGTGGTAACAAGATCTGCGACAACAACGAAACGACGCTGACGTGTCCTCAGGATTGCCCTGCTGCGATGTGTGGTAACAACATGTGCGAGACGGGTGAGACCCCCGCGGGTTGCGCTCAGGACTGCGCTGCATCACTGCTTGTCGAGAATATTTCCACTCGGTACGTAGTGACGGAGTTGTATATTTATGGTTGTACTGCTCCAGCGGAAGGTGGGGATCAGCTTCGTGGGAACTGGCTATTCGCGGGCGATGCCTACACCGTGGGCGGGCTTTCTCCAGGGTGCTATCTCTTTCACGCGAAGGCATTCGATGGCTCCTCTTGGAGGAGCAAGACGGGTTCCACGCTTGAAGCGGGGCATGAGTATACCTGGTCACTCGGGGACTGAGGTCGTTCAGGCCTGCTGATGAGGCCGTGCATGTCAACCGCTGGATACCACTGACAGGGCGCATGGCGTGGGATGTCGGAGTCGGCCCTTGTCATATCCGGCGGTGCTGACTTGTAATCTGCCGGTGGATGCATCGATGGCGCAGATGCCCTGACGGTCCAGCCGCCCCCGCCCCGCGTCGGGCGACACCGCAGCCGCATCGATCTGCCACCGTGCTTGACGCGCTGGAGCCCAGGGCGCCGCGCGCGCGGCGGCGCAGGTACGTGAGTGAACCTAGCCTCCCTGCAGCCTGGCGCACAGACGCGCCACCGAGATTTCATTCGACCGGCGCCGGAAGCACACTTCGAGGCATGTGGGTGCCGGCATGGTCGGGACGCTTGAGGCTTCGCGGCGCGCCGGTGTGCTCGGGGCGTGCGATCTTCTCGCTCATCGGGCGTCAGCACCGCGCGCAGTGCACTTGGCAGCGGCACCACCCAGGCGGCACAGTACGCCATCTACCGGTACGAGCGGAGCCTCCGCGGCGACCTACTGCACGTACGCCTGTGCTAGCGCCAGATGGAGCATTCGTGTTTGCGCAGCCGCCGAGGGTGCCACGCAGAGCAGCCCCGTCGCCGACCTCGTGCGCATCATTCGGCACCAGATGTCGATCGCGCTCTCGAATCGCTGTTCGATGCCTGGCTCACCCGGGGCTTGGCGATTCGATCTACATCTCTGATCCGGTGCCGGGTGCCCGAGGCCACCGCCGTAGTCATGGGCTCTCCCCCGCGCACCACCGGACGAACCGCGACCAGCACGCCCGCAGGGACGGGCCTGCGAAGCCTACTATTTCCGTCGTCTCGCGCATCAAAACCAAAGCGCCTTATAAAGCCAACTTGCAGCCGAAAATCAGACCGGGAAACTCATCAACAGCCTGTACATGCGTGGGAAATCGCTGCCTGGGAAACGAAATTGCGTGTACAAAGTATAGATTGCTGAGAATGCCTTAGCTTGAGGTGCCCGCCGTAGTTCGATCTCGGGCTACGGATCATGGAGACGCCATCACCGTCGAGCTAAGTCTAATCAACCGGTTAGGCTAGGCCGGCGAGATGCTTCGCCAGCTCGTTGCGCAGTTCGATCGAATCGTCAGGCGCGACGCGCGAGAGGTACAAGAACGCGACCGCGCGGTCTTTGCGCGAGGGTCTCGGCCAGGGCGATCTGTGCCGGGTTCATCTTGTAGACGGTACGGACGCGAGCCCGCTCGGCGGGCTCCAGCGGTGACCCGCGACGTGCTCGAAAGATCCGCTGGTCGGGAAGCTCGGGGGCGGCAGGCGCACGACGGCGATATCCTCGATGTTGTCGATGAAATCGATGATGTCCCGGTGTGCCGCGGTCGGGACGACGGCCTTGAGGAACAGCATCGGTGCGATCCGGTTGCGCGGCTGGATGGCGGCAA
>Ga0070717_10000101_pt1 | contig 66655 bp, 59 predicted proteins | sample LARL113metaG_FD_71366 | JGI IMG/M metagenome (GOLD analysis project Ga0070717, IMG submission 71366) | Corn, switchgrass and miscanthus rhizosphere microbial communities from Kellogg Biological Station, Michigan, USA - LAR L11-3 metaG | ecosystem: Host-associated > Plants > Roots > Rhizosphere ...
CCGGCCCGCGGACGGTGAGATCCGGCCCGCGGACAGTGAGATCCGGCCCGCGGACAGTGAGATCCGGCCCGCGGACGGCGAGATCCGGCCCGCGGACGGCGAGATCCGGCCCGCGGACGGTGAGATCCGGCCCGCGGACGGCGAGATCCGGCACGCGGACGGTGAGATCCGGCCCGCGGACGGCGAGATCCGGCCGGCGCACGGTGAGATCCGGCCGGCGCACGGTGAGATCCGGCCGGCGCACGGTGAGATCCGGCCCGCGCACGGTGAGATCCGGCCGGCGCACGGTGAGATCCGGCCGGCGCACGGTGAGATCCGGCCGGCGCACGGTGAGATCCGGCCGGCGCACCGCCAGCCGGCGCACACTCGCGGCCGTGTAGCGCACAGTCGCGCCCGAGTGCCGCGCGGTCGCAATCCACGCGAATGTAATAGTGGCACTACCAAAGGAAGGAGAGCTCTCATGCTGAAGCGCGCTTCACGTCACGGTTTCGGCTGGCCATCGTCGAGAGCAACACCGCCGCCGGCGAACTCCTGATCGCAGTCGAGCACGGGCCGTACATCGAGAGTGACCCGTCGTCGGCCCAGGAATTCGCCGCTTGACCGCGGGAGTTACGCCGTCGTATCTTCCGCCCCCGCCCCCACCCACGGCGCATTCGTCTAGGGGTCCAGGACGCCGCCCTCTCACGGCGGTAACACGGGTTCGAATCCCGTATGCGCTACCAGAATCCAACCGCTGAGGCCAACAACGGGTGTAACTTCGCGCGACGACTGATAGCATCTCGCGCCGCGGTAAATAGGGTCCGCGTTGAATGCCGTTGCGAACTCGATCTGGCGTCGTACACGTCTCCAAAGCCCCTACGCATTCGGGCGATCTTCTCCCGATCCGCGTCACCGAAATGACCTTGCGGCACGCACTCTGGTGGAACAAGAACGTTCAGCCGGCGATTAATGCCCATGATGGCGAGCGAGCCGACAAAGGCTGGCGCTGGCCTCGAATCTTCGCGACGAGACGCCTCGCGGCAGGACTTCTCCTACAGCGACCTACCGGTCTTGTTGCCGGTATCGTTCAGGGTCGCGAGTTTCTGCCGGCGTGCATGGTTCTCCTCGTCGAGGCATATCCGCATTTGCCGGATCCCATATACGAAAGCGTTTTCGTCTGGTACGCAACTCGCTGTCCGGACGAAGTTCTCCGGCAGGCACTGCACGTGACGCCGGATCGAATCCCGAAACGGCTCATGGCGATCACGATCGACCTCGCGATCACCCATTCCTACAATCTCATGCTCGAAGGCCGTCTCGGCCTCCACGCTGCTCCCGAAGGCGGCCGCGAGCTCCTCAAGAAATACGAGCAGCTCGGCATGCTCCGTCTCGACCCGTCCAAGCCGCTGCCAAGCGGCATCCGCTCATTGCTCGGGAATGATGGGAACTACTTCTTTCATTCCGAATCATCGGCTCTGGCCGCCTCCCAGCGACTAGACAAGTACCGATGATGCGCCCAATAATAGGTGGATCATGACGACGCCGATGAGCGTGTACGCGCGCATCGCGGAGCGGTACGGCGTCGATTCGCGTGATGACGAGGCGGTGGATGAGTTCTTCCTCGCGATCGCGCCTCGACTGCCAGAAGCAGAGCGCCAGCAGATCCTCGATGAGCTGCTCGGGTCAGCGGCGATTTCTGGGGAATGGACCTTCGACGTTGCCGGACAACGGCTGAAGTCCCGACTTCGACTGCTCTCCCTTGACGATGCCCCTCCGGTCTCGGTTCCGGGCGACGCGTATAGCCCGACAGCCCCGCAAGGCACGGCGGACTTTTCGACATCTGGTAAACGCTGGTACATCGTTCACACGTACTCGGGGTACGAAGAGCGAGTCAAGGAGACACTCGAGCAACGCATCGCCGCGCTTGGCATGCGCGAAAGATTCGGTGAGATCCGGATTCCCACCGAGATGCTCGTCGAAACGAAGGCGGGAAAGAAGCGCCAGATCGAACGGAAATTCTTTCCCGGCTACATCCTAGTCGAGATGGAAATGAGCGACGCTGCCTGGCATCTCGTCAAGAACACGCCCAAAGTGACCGGCTTTGCCGGCAGCGGAACGGCACCGATGCCACTCAGCGAAGAAGAGCTCCATGAGATCCTCACGCAGGTCGCCACCACGAAAGAGAAACCGAAGCCGAAGCACGTCTACACCCATGGAGAGCAGGTGCGGATCATCGATGGTCCATTCACGAACTTCAGCGGTGTCGTCGATGAAGTCAACGCGGAACGGAATACACTCAGAGTGATGGTGAGCATCTTCGGCCGCTCCACGCCCGTGGAGCTGGATTTCTTGCAAGTAATGCCAGACGATGCGGTCGAAGAGAGCGACGGCGCAAAGAAGTGGGCCGGGTAAGCTTCTTCATGCGTCGCAGCTCCAACGCGAACTGGCCGTCGACGGCGATGACGCGAACCTAGGCTGCCGCCGTCTGTGCAATCGACCGCAGGATCGACACGATCTCCGCCGTGTCAGGGCCGCCGAACACGCCGTCGACGCCGCGTGGGCTGAAATCGGTATACGGCGACGAGTACAGGAGCGTCGGATCCATCGCGCCGTTCTCCGTGAGGTGGTCGACGACCATGTTCACGAACTCGATCTGGTTCCCGGTCAGAGTCTTCCCGCTGAGAAACGCCGCGAACGCCTCCTTCGCCGCGCCGCGGTCGAGGCCGACGAGAGAGCGGACGAAGAGTCCGAGTCCATGATTCGACTCCGCGGCGCGCTGAACGTCCGCGGCCGTCCCCACGCCGCTCTCCACCAGGATCCGCTCCAGCTCCTCGATGTCCGTCGGCGTCAGAGGCCGGTTCGTCCGGACTTTGTGTACGGCCAAGTGGTCTTCGTGCTCGCGCAGGAACTGACGCGCTTTCGCCCGGAACCTCTCGAAATCTCCGGCCGAGGCAAACGGCCCCAGCTCGACCTCGACCTCTTCGCCCATCTCGTCTTGGAAGTCCGTGTAAATCACGCGACGGTCCTTCTTTTCGATGAGGCAGACCAGGGAGCGAAGACGCTTGCGGACGTTTTCGAACATCGCCAAGGTCGTGTCCTGCCACCATTCGTCGCTCTGCAGCTCGAGAATGAGCGGGAGCTCCGCCCGGATCATGGGGATGTTCTTCTTCTCTTCCAACAACCCGGCGATCTTGCGCAGTTGCTCGGCGAGGTTCACGAAGCGATGGTCGCCCTGCAGCCGCGCGAGCTGAAGCCGAAGCAAGAGCGAATCGAAGCGCTTCGCGTCTTCTTCTTCCGTGGGCAGCTCTGTCGGCAGCGATGCCAATTCGCGCGCCAGCTCTTCGAGATCCGCGCTGGTGAGGCTCTTCCAGCGCTCCACGGCCCTCCACTTCTCCACCAGACGCCGCTGCGGCCGGACGACGAAGTTGTCGACGTTCATCGCCTCGACCTCGCTGCGCAGGCGATCCGCAACATCGAAGCGCAGACGATATTCGTCGAGGAAGCCCTCATACGGAGCGTCGGCGTCCTCGACCCTGCCGCCGCCGTTCTCGAAGCCCTGCAGATGCAACCGCCGATCGAGCTCCTCGATCAGCTCGAGCCGGTACTTGAAGAGCCGCGTGCTCAGCGAATCCGCGGCCTGACTCTCGATGCCTTCGGCGTTGGCGCCGAAGAACGCGAGGTTGTCGCAGTAGTCGAAGAGATAAAAGAACCGCTTATCCTCACCGGGTCCGAAGAGATCGGGCGACAGCCGCGTCCCTCGGCCCACCATCTGCCAGAACTTCGTCTTCGATCGCACGATCTTGAAGAAGACGAGGTTCACCACTTCAGGGATGTCGATCCCCGTGTCGAGCATGTCGACCGAGACGGCGATGTGCGGGGCCTTGGCCGGCTTCGCAAAATCGTCGATGAGCGACTGCGCATACGTGATCTTGTTGTCGATCACGCGCGCGTGCTCGCCTTTGAACTGCGGATAGTTCACGTCGAAACGCTCCGCGATGTAGAGCGCGTGCGCGTGATTCTTGGCGAAGATGATCGTCTTGCCGAGGCGGTCGCCGCCGGCGACGCGGACTCCGCGGGTCATGAGATGCGCGAGAACCTTGTCGACGGTGTCTTCGTTCATCAGCCACTTGTTGATCGCTCCCGCTTCAACCCGCGCCGGGACCTGGCCGCTCTCGTCCCACTCGATCTCGTCCCATGCTTCCTTTTCCTCATCGGAGAGATCGTCGTAGGTGATCCCCTGCAGCGGGAACTTGATCGGCACCGCCACCGGCTTCGCCGGCGCGAGGAAGCCGTCGTTCACCGCATCCTCGAGGTCGTATGCATCCGTTGGGACGCCGCGCTCGAGATCGAAGAGCTTGTAGGTGTCGCGGTCGACTTCGTCTTTGGGCGTGGCCGTCAGACCGACGAGGAGGGCGTCGAAGTACTCGAAGATCGCACCGTACTTCTTGTAGACCGAGCGGTGCGCCTCGTCGATGACGATGAGATCGAAGTGACCCGGTCCGAAACGGCGAAGGCCGTCCTGCGTTTCGTCGATCAGACCCATCATCGTCGGATACGTCGACACGAAGACTCGTCCCTCGGTTTCTCTTTCGGAAACTAGGTTCACCGGCGAGGAACCGGGAAGATGTTTCGAGAACGCCCGAACCGCCTGACGGACGAGCGCGACACGGTCGGCGAGAAACAGCACGCGCTTGACCCAGTTGCAGCGCATCAGCAGGTCGGCGAGGGCGATGACCGTGCGGGTCTTGCCGGCGCCGGTGGCCATGACCAGCAGCGCTTTCCGCTCGTTGTCCCGCTCGAACGCCTCGGTGATCTTACGGATCGCGCGCGTCTGGTAATAGCGCTCGACGATCGCTTCGTTGATCTCGGCCGGGGCAAGGGATCGGCGGGTCGTGCGGCGCTGGATGAGCAGCTCCAGCTCGTCCTTCTTGTAGAACCCTTGCACCGGCCGCGGCGGATAAAACGCGTCGTCCCAGATCCAGTGCTCGTAGCCGTTCGAGGTGAAGATCACCGGACGCTGGCCGTAACGCCTCTCCAGACAGTCGGCGTAGAGCTTTGCCTGCTGCTGGCCGATGCGCGAGTCTTTCCGCGTCCGCTTCGCCTCGACGAGGCCGAGGGGCTTGCCGTCGTCGCCCCACAACACGTAGTCGACGAAGCCGCGACCGTCGTTCTTCCCGTCCTTCGTCGGCATGCCGCGCACTTCGAACTCGAGGTCGTCCGGCCCGCTGAGCGGCCAACCTGCCTCTTTCAGGAGCAGGTCGATGAAGTAGTCGCGCGTCTCCGCCTCGGAGTAGTCGTGGGTATCGGGCTTCGCGCTGTTTGCCGCCTTGATCGCGGCGATCTCGGCGCGCAGGCGCTGCAGCTCGGCATCGATGTTCTGCCGGTCGGCAATCAGCTCGCACAGCTTCTCGTCGCGCGCCGCGAGGTCGCTCTCCAGCTTCTGAATCTGCGCGACGCTCTTCGGCGACGCTGCTTCGCTGGGGAGCGCCGACGCGTCGAACGCCAGAGAATCGGACGGCCCGGCTCCCCGCGAATACGTACGCGCCAGCCAGAAGACGAAATGGAAAAGGTCTTCCGTGGCGCGCAGCGAGTCCTTCTCCTGCAGCGCCTTCGGACTGTGCGCCGCGAGGTTGCCGAGGTCCTTGATGAGGCGCGCTTTGGCAAAGAGCGCCGGACCGACGCTCTGCTTGAACGTGGGATCGTGAATCAGTGCGGCGAGCTGCTCCTGATACGGCAACGTCACCGCCGGGTCGTGTTTGTAGATCCAGACGACCGCCAGCTCCAGCGCGCGCCGCGCATAGAAGCATGACGCACGCGGATCGGGACGGGCGGCGTTCTCGGCGCGCGCGGCAGCGTCGAAGACGTCGGGCCATTCGGCGCGGATGAAGTCGAACTGGCTCAGGATCGCGGCTCCAGTTCGGCGGTCAGTATCGCGATGTAGCGGTGATAGCTGAAGACGCGCCCGCGCTGCCGGTTCGTCAATTCGTTCACGATTCCGAGGGTGACGAGGTGGCCGAGGGATTTGTTCACGGTCGCCGCGGTGAGACCGGTGGCCTTGACCAGTGCTCCGGAACTGGCGATGGGTTGCCGTTGCAGGGCGTGATGGACGACGAGCGCCGATTGCGCCGCGCGGCCGAGGGCGACGATGCGGTCCCGATCCGCGTTCACCAGTTGCAGGAGTGCGTTCGCCGTCGCCACCCCTTGCGTCGCGCACACCTCGATTCCCTCGGCGAAAAAGTCGAACCAGCGCTCCCAGTCACCGTCGATCCGAACGGCGTTCAGCAAGTCGTAGTAGAGGGTGCGGTGACGCATGAAGAAGAGACTCGGATAGAGCATCGGCTCGCGCAGAGCTCCGTCGGCGATCAGTTGCAGCACGATGAGAAGCCTGCCGATGCGGCCATTGCCGTCGAGAAAGGGGTGAATGGTCTCGAACTGCACATGCGCCAGCGCCGCCTTGATGAGCGGAGGTGAGGGCTCTGGCTCGTCGTTGAGGAATCGCTCGAAGTGTTTGAGCGCCTCCGGCAGGGCATCGACCGGCGGCGGCACGAACTCGGCGTTGCCGGGACGGGTGCCGCCGATCCAGACCTGCGACCGCCGGATCTCCCCCGGCGTCTTGCCGCGCCCGTGCGGATGGGCCATCAGCACCTTGTGCATTTTACGGAGGAGACGCATGCAGACCGGAAGACCGGAGCGCAGTTTCTGGAGGCCAAGTTCCAGCGCGGCGACGCAGCGGCTGACTTCGCGGGCGTCGTCGACGGGAACGCCGGGCTGCTCGTCGATCTCGTACAAGAGGAGATCGGCCAGCGAGGACTGCGTCCCCTCGATCTGCGAGGAGAGGACTGCCTCTTTTCGGACGAAGCTGTAGAGGAGGAGCGATGCGTTGGGGAGCAGCGCGGTCACGGCGTCGAGTCTGCCGAGGGCGAGTAGTGCGTCGTCAAAGCGGCGCCGCAGCGCCGGCGACCAGACCACGGGAGGTTTCGGTGGAAGTGGCGCCGGGAGGAATGCCTTGAACCGCTCGGATGCGGCGGAGATGGTCCGGTACTGGCCTGTTGCTCTACGTCGCATGCGGAACCTGAAATAAGGTGGCTCGCTATTTTAGGTTGCTAGCATTTCGTAAATCAATGGCTTTTGGTCAGAGCTCGCCGCGAAACGCGCGGTGTTGGAGAGAGGCGAAGAACCTATCGATCTCAAGACGAGCGGCGTAACAATTAGCTTTGAGTCTGCCGATCGCACGGATACGCTCCGCAAACTTAAGCTGTAGTTGCACAGGTGGCTTCGGGATCGGCGTCGCTCGAACCTCGGAAACGTTGATTGTATTGAGACCTGATGTCGTTTTTCCGGCGCCTAACAAGTGTCGCCTTCCAAAAGGCGAGTTCAGGTAAGTGCACGCATAGACTGGAATGATTGATTCCGCGTCGAACCGCGCTCGGATTAGATGATTCTGATGGACGCAGCCCGGGATTGAGCCATCCCACAAGGCGGCGCGGCCAATCTCGGCCGGATTTCCGTGACCCTCGACGATAAGGAGATCGTCCTTCAGAAGGCTAGTCCGAGCTATCTCACCATCCGAGGCGCGGATAAGCTTGATGTCTTTCAGATCGAGATATCCACGGAAGACGTTCGCTACGCGCAGGTACGATACCTCCCTGAGATAATTTTTGCGCGCCGCTGAGACTTGCAAACCGCCTTGGACGTCTGCCACATCGCCAACGCGAACGAGTGGCCAATCCGATTGGTTCGAAGAAGGGTCGCCGAACATCTCAAGGAAGACGGATTGGCTGAGGCTATCGACTTGCGCGAGGGCGGCGCGGCGCTTCGCCCGCAGTGCGTGTGCCTTGTCCAGGATCTCCGCGATCCGCCGCTGCTCGGCGATGGGTGGAAGTGGAACTTTAAGTCTTCCAAGTTGTTCAAGACTAAGGTTCGAAATGGTGCCGGTCACTGCAGAGCCGCGCATCTGGTCCTGGGCGCCATGACTTTGCAACCAATGGCGAAGATATGGCTTATGGAAATCGGGCGTCGTTCGCACTATGGCGACCGCCTGATTGCAGTTCATGGGCGGCGCTCCGTCTGGCACAATACTCACGCGTCCGATCGTTCCGGCAATCGAAACCAAGACATCACCTGGTCGGATGTGAGACCTGTTCAGAGCACGGTGCGTATCCTCATCGACAAAGAGCACATCGCGGTCGACACTGACGTCGAGATCGCCGACGTTCTGAACGCGAATGAACGGAATGCCTGAATCGCTGAAATCGTAGCCGACGGTCGTTGGCGTCGTCCCTTTCGTGATCACGTCACAATGATCCGCGAGTCGAATGACGGGCCAAATCGTCACGTCAGCATCCCCTCCAACGCCTTCATCCCTTGCTGAATCTCCTCCTCGATCTTCGCCAGCTTCGCGAGGATCTCCTTCGGCGGACGATGGTCGATCTCCTCGTGCACCACTTCTTTGTACCTGTTGAGGGAAAGGTCGTAGCCCTGCGCGGCGATGTCGGCTTTCGGGACGGCGAAACTCTGCGCAGTCCGGGGGCGTTCGCGCTCCGCGGTGTCGCGCAGCCGCCAGCGCGCGAGGACGTCGGGGAGGTTGTTCTTTGCGTGCTCCTCTTCGCTGAGCGGCGCGTTCGGAATGGCGCCGAGTTTCTCTTCTGGCAAAAGCGCTGTCCGCTTGTCGTCGAGGCTCCAGCCGTCGGCGTCGACGTCGTAGAACCACACCGTGTCCGTGCCGCCGGAGTTGGTTTTCGTGAAGACGAGAATCGCCGTCGATACACCCGCGTACGGCTTGAACACGCCGCTAGGCAGGGAGATCACCGCGTCGAGTTTCTGATCCTCGACCAGCAGTCGACGCAACTCCTTGTGCGCCTTGCTCGATCCGAACAGCACGCCCTCGGGCACGATCACCGCGGCGCGGCCACCGGGCTTGAGCAGCCGCAGGAAGAGCGCCAGGAACAGCAGCTCCGTCTTCTTCGTCTTCACGATCTGCAGCAGGTCCTTCGCCGTCCCCTCGTAGTCGAGCGAGCCGGCGAACGGCGGATTGGCGAGAACCAGCGTGTACTTCTCCTCCTCGCCGGCGTGATCCTGTGAGAGCGAGTCGCGATAGGTGATGTCGGGACTCTCCACGCCGTGCAGCAGCATGTTCATGCTGCCGATACGCAGCATGGTGTTGTCGAAGTCGAAGCCGTGGAACAGCCCCTCGTGAAAGTGCCGGCGCTTCTTTTCGTGGCGGAAGATCTCCGGATGGTCGTCCCGCAGATACTCGCCGACGGCCACTAGATATCCGGCCGTTCCGCAGGCGGGATCGCAGACCACGTCGTCCGGCGTCGGCGCGACCAACTCCACCATCAGCCGGATGATGTGCCGCGGCGTGCGGAACTGTCCGTTCTGACCGGCGGTGGCGATCTTGGCGAGCATGTACTCGTAGAGATCGCCCTTGGTGTCGCGCTCCTCCATCGGCACCTTGGCCAGCATGTCCACGACCTTGGCGAGGAGCGCCGGCGTGGGAATGGTGAAGCGCGCATCCTTCATGTGGCGCGCGTAGGTCGAGCCGCCCATCGTTCTGAGGAACGGGAAGACGTGCTCGGAGACGATCTCGTACATCTCCTCCGCTTTGCGGTTCTTGAACCGCGACCAGCGATAGTCGTCGTAAGCCCGTTTCTTGGCGTCCTTCCCCTCCGGAAAGATGCGGCGCTCGATCGGCACGTTGAGCCGCAGCGACTTCGCTTCCTCTCCCTGCTGGAGCTCGTCGAGCCGGCGGATGAAGAGCAGGTAGGTGATCTGCTCGATGACCTCGAGCGGGTTGGAGATGCCTCCGGACCAGAAGGCATTCCAGATGGCATCGATCTGACTGCGGATCTCTCCGGTGAGCATGGGTCTCCCGACTGTGGAGTTTTGAACCGGCGACAGTCTACTGGATCGAATCGCGCGGCAGAGGGTTGCGTTCGCGGCCGATCCGAGGGAGCCTCGGACGATGGGATCGGAGCACGCGAACATCGCCGACATGCCGGTTGACGAACGGCCGCGCGAGCGGATGGCCCGCGGGGGCGCAGCTGCGCTTTCGGATGCGGAGGTCGTCGCGCTGCTGATCGAGCCCGGACGGCGGGGCAGAAGCTCGCTCGACATCGCGCGCGAGCTCGTTTCCGAGGGGCTGCTGGCGCTGGCACGGCGGGAGTGGATTCCCGGCACGCCCGTGGGCAGCCTCGGCCCGAGCCGCGTGGCTCGGATCGGCGCGGCACTGGAGCTCGGCCGACGCCTCGCGGCCCTCTCGGCGACCGCGTCGGAGCCGGTGCGCGACTCCGCCGGCATCGCCCCGCGGCTGATCGCGCGATACGCGTACCGCGTGCAGGAGGTGTTCGGCGGCGTCTATCTCGATGCCAGAAACCGCATCGTCAGCGAGCGTGAGATCTTCGTCGGCAGCCTCAGCTCAGCCAACGTCGCATCGCGTGACGTCTTTCGCCACGCACTCCACGATCACGCCGCCTCTGTGATCGTCTTTCACAACCACCCTTCAGGCGATCCGACGCCGTCCCCGCAGGACATGGCCTTCACGCGGCAACTGATCGACAGCGGCAAAACGTTGGGCGTGGATGTTCTCGACCACCTCGTCGTGGCGTCGAGCGGCTTCGTCTCCTTCAAACAACGCGGTTGGATGTGAGCGTTATCGCGAGACAGGCAGTCGTCATCCTGAGCAAGAGGGGAGGCGCTTCGTTTGGGGCCGAGGCAGGACCTCTCGCTCTCGACTTCGGCGAACTCAAAAACGGGAATCCCACGAATCGTAGACCGGCCTCGACGTCTGGGCCGCTTTTTCGAGGATTACCCGGCGAGCTCCTCGCGCCACCGGTCCACGTCCTCCACGGCCTGGCGCGCTTCGCCATCGCTGATATGCGGCTTCACCTGGCGAATTTTGGCGGACCGTCCGTCCACGGACGCGTCGTCGGTGGTGACGGTGAAGTAGAGCGCGGTGGCCAGTCTTTCCAGCTGTTTCACATTGCGGCCGGCAAGGTGGTCGAGGACGAACTCGACAGCGTCGCGGTGTTTCTCGATCGTCGGCGCGGAGTGTTTCTCGAGGTACGCCACCTGCTCGCCGGGCTCGAAGGTCGAGCCGTATTCCAGAGACCGGACCGCGATCATATCGTCGGCCATCATCGAGGAAAGGTGCCGCTGCAGCTCGAAAGAGAACGGACCGTAAATGTACAGCTGGAAATCGAAGTCCAACGGTACGTGCAAGAGCTTCTGGAGAAAGAACACCGCTTTCTGGACCATCGTTTCGCCGCAGAACGAATGGCGAGCCCGGCACTCCTTCACCAGAGTTGCGACGATCGCGGAACGTTGCAGGTCATTCATACTCCCAGCTCCATCTGATCCGAGAGGATCTTCTTCTTGTTGTCGGTCAACCACTTCTTCGCGTCCTTCTTCCTGTCCGGGTCGATCAGCACGACGCCGATCGCCGCCGGTTTGAACTCGGCATAGATCGTCGACTCCGCGCGCGATGTACTGATCTCGCCGCCATCGAGAAGAACCGGAAAGTCGATGTCTTGGTCTTTCGGCGGAATGCTCTTCTCGCGCACCGCGGCGTCGCCGAACTCCTTTCGAAGCGCAGCGGCGACGCGCCCGACGGCGTGCGGATCGAGGCGCTGATCGAGCGCGTTCCGTTCGTAGATCTTGCGGAAGTGCCCGCGGCCTGCAATGCGGCGAGCCGGATCATGACCCGGCCTGTCTTTGTCCAGAGCCGCGGCCGCGATCGCGGAAAGCACTTCGTTATCGGTCAAGCGGAGGTGCCCTTCGACGTCCGTGGGATAGGTCTTCAGCCACTGCACCATGAACTCGCTGAGATGGATATCGTAAGCGAGGCGCACATGATGGTAGTAGAGCTGGAGGAACATGAACTGACGGGCGAGTTGGAGCGCTTCGGCCGCATGGATTCCGCCCTTCTCGATCCCGATCATCGGCCGTTCCAGGGTCGGGTGAGGAAGGATGCGAAGCGTGTCGATCAGCCGGTAATGATCGAACCGGCCGTACGCGACGCCGGCGTGGTGCGAGTCCCGAAGGAGATAGTCCATCCGGTCGACGCCGAAGGCATCGCCAGTCACGATCGCGGTCATGAGCAGATCCCACTCGTTGAAATCAGTCGCCTTGCCGAACCACTTGCCCCACTTCTCCGGTCCGATGGCAATCTTTGCGACCAGGTCCGGATCGGGCGAAGGCATCATCCGCTTCAGAATCTGACGCATCTCTTCCGACCGCAGCACCTCGACCGTGAGCCATTCGTGATGCTTGCCATCGGGGAGCAGCTGCTCCTCGGCAGCGTGCGAAAAAGGAAGATGTCCGAGGTCGTGAAACAACGCGGCCAAGCGAACAACCTTCCGCCACGCCACGAGCGTTTCGCTGTCGGGAAAAAGGTCCACGGCAGGGTGACGGCTGCGCTCGTGCGTGATGACGTCGAAGACACGGCCGGCCAGCTCCATGACGCCGAGGGAGTGCTCGAAGCGGCGGTGCGTCGCGCCGGGATAAACGAGATACGTCAGGGCGAGTTGATGGATGTTCCTGAGCCGCTGAAAGGGACGCGAATTGATCGCCGCGACTTCGTCCGCCGTGACGCGAACGAAGTTGTGAATCGGGTCCCGGATCTCATGTTGATGCTTCGCCACGGCTGCCCGGCATCGTAGCAGCTGGCGTGCGTCTCGAGCCTAAATCTACCGTGGGTGGACTCGCTCCCGGCATCACATCATCGCGCTGTCGATCTTCCACTCCCCGCCTTCGAGCGTGAGCGTGAACTTCGTGGCCTCGTCGGTCATCGCCACCATCGCGTTGTTCCCGTGAATCTCCACCGTCGCGATCTCTTTACTTCCCATATCGGGACGGCTCTCCCTCCATGCCTTCAGGATCTCGTTTCCCTTCTGGCCATCGAGCGGTTTCCCGTACTCGGCCGTGAGCAGCCTTCGCAGTGTTTGAAGAGGCGGACGGCGCCGCATTCGAGTGGCTGTCGAGACTCTGCTTATCGTATGTCGCCCTGTGTGCTCTCCAACCCGGCAAGCAGCAGTTCAACGATGAGCCGGTTTCGTCCGAGAAGTTCGACTACCTGCGAGTCACCGCCTGCCGCCATTTCCGTCACGATACCGGATTGTCCTGACAACCACCTGCGGGACGTAGATTCCGGGGTTCCGTGGAAGACTACGGATAACATGCCTTATGATGTCTTTAGCGCCGCCTGAGTTGTTTGAAGCTGCAAATCTCGGCTGCGCACCACGCCAAAACGGTGGACGTCCTTCCCGCGGCGTGGCTACCATCGACGTCGGCAGCGCAGACGGCGAACCATGAACACCATCCTTCACTATCTGGAGCTGCACGCCCGCCTGCAGGGCGATCGTGAATTCCTCGTTCTTCAGGAGGAGCGGCTGACATTCATGGAGCTCGCGACCCGCGTGCAGCGCCTGGCCGTCGTGCTGCGGGCTCGCGGTGTCGGGCCAGGCGACCGCGTCGTCCTCTATGTGGCCCGGAAGACCCGATACCTGACCGCGTACATGGCCGCGATGGCCGCAGGGGCGATTGCGGTCCATCTTTATCCGGAGCGGCCGACGAGCTATGTCGATTTCGCCGCCTCCCATACCGGAGCCGGACTGGTGATCACCGATCAAGAGCAGGTGGACTGGTCCTCGTTTCCGCATCCGTTGCTGCACTATCCCGACCTTTCCGACGAGAAGCTGCCGGAGGTTTGGCCCGGGCCGGTCTCCGACGCGGCCTACATGATGTTCACCAGCGGCACGACCGGTCAGCCCAAGGCCGTGGTCACGACGCAGCAGAACGTACTGTTCGTGACACAGACTCTGATCGGCATGGCCGGCATGAGCCCGAGGGATCGGGAAGTGATCGTCATGCCGTTGGGCTCGACCGGCGGACTGGGCCACTTCCACAGCAATCTCGTGCTGGGCAATCGCACGATCCTGCTGCCGTATTTTTTCGGTTCGATGAGCGCTGCCGACTTGGAACAGATGCTGGAGACGATCGCCGGCGAGGGGATTACAGGCTTTCTCGCCACTCCCGGGCTGCTGGGCCGGCTGGCCACGGAGCACCGCGAATTGTTTCGCGCGACGGCTCAGAAACTGCGCTACATCCTGACCAACGTCTGTCCCATGCGGCCCGACCTGGTGCGCGATCTGATCAGCCTCCTGCCCAACACCCGCTTTCATACGTACTACGGCCTGACGGAAGCGAGCCGCAGTGTCCACCAGTGCTACAACGATCACCCGGCACAAATCTCTGCGGCCGGCCGCCCGGCTCCGGGCGTGAGCATCAGGATCGATCAACCGGACCGCGCCGGCGTGGGCGAGGTCGTGATCCAGGGGGGAAACGTGATGGCCGGCTATTGGGCGCGCGGCCGTGACGGATTCGACGACGATGGAGGTTTCCACTCCGGAGATCTCGGCAGCATCGACCGAGAGGGCTTCCTCGTCATCAGGGGGAGGGTGCGCGACAACATCAACGTGGACGGATTGAAGTTCCTGCCGCGCGAAATCGAGGACGTGTTGCTCACGCATCCCGCAGTGGACGATTGTGCCGTGGTCGGACTGCCCGATCCCATCCGCTACCAGCGGGCGGGCGCCATGGTCGTACTGGCCGAGCAGGCCGACCGGTCGGCCGTAGCCGCCGAGCTGAAGACCCTTTGCGGCGAGCGATTGGATTTCTATAAGGTTCCGACTTTCTACTTTGCCGAGGCCATCCCTCGCACCGAGCTCGGCAAGATCGATCGAGACGCCGTCATCGAGCTGATCTCAATCGCTGAGACCCAAGATCCCAATTAGTCGTTCGAGCTCGCGGGGAAGGTCGAATCTTCGGGTATTTTCTATAGCCTTTTCCGAAAGGTCCTGGTAGCCGGATCGGTCTTCCAACAGTCGTTGCAGCGCCGACAGCCAGCGATCGGGATTGCGATACTCGTCGATCAGAATTCCTCCGCCGCCGACGGCCTCCGGCAGCCCGCCTGTCCGGCTCGCGATCACCGGGATGCCGCTGGCCTGGGCCTCCACGACGACTCTGCCAAAGGCCTCCTGCCATTGCGACGGAACGATCAGCACGCGAGTGCGGCTGTAAACCGCGCGCATGTCCATCTGTTTCCCCATGTACGTTGCATTCCCCAGACGTTCGATCCGCTCCACGATCGCCGGGTCGCTCCACCAGCCCTCGACGAACAGAAACTCCTGTCGAGGAAGGTGTTCGGCCAGCTCCAGGGCGATGTCCACGCCCTTGACCGGCACCGGGTTGATCATCGACACGAATTCGCCGCGCCGCGGTGTGCGGTAGCGATCGAAGTCGACGAGCGGGTAGAGCACGTGCGACTCCTTTCCGTACCGTTTGCGCAACTCGCCGCGCGTGAACTCCGACACCGCAAAAATGACGTCGGGCTCCGATTCCAGGGCCAGGAAGTTTTGATCATGGTCGACGTCGAGGACGTACAAAGCCGTCCGGCAGCCGTTCCGTTTCGCCTGCGCGAGAATCTCCCGCGACTGATCCAGTTGCGCGAAAACGACGTCCGGCTCGAACTCCGCGATCGCCGTTTCGACAAGGCCGGCGAAGTTCTCCTCCGTGGCGAGCGTGACCCGATACGGCGCGCAATAGGTGAGAAACCCGTCGTCGCGGCGATACGGGATTGCAAGGTCGTCCAACCGTCCGAGCCTCCTGACGACGTGGTCGCCGAATGTACCGACAAACCGGCAGTCCACTCCGATTCGATCGAGCTCGGTCAGCATGGTATGGGCGATCGTTCCATCGCCTCCGATGAAGAAGGGGAAGGCGGGCCGGCCGACGCCATAGAGAAATCGCACTACGAGACGGCTTTCACGAAACCGGCCTCATCGAGCGTTCTCAGGCCCCAGGTGAAGAACGCGCTCCGGGAGCCGTCTTTGACGAAATGCTGCGAGATGGTCTGGTCGCCGATGAGCATCGAGGAGATCTGATATTGGGAGAGATCGAGGATGCGCCGGCCGTCGCTTCGCGAGAACAGGCAGGCCAGCAGGGTCTGCTCCAGCCATCCTTTCCAGAATTCGAAACGGCGCGCGGGCGAAGCGGCTATCGCGGATTCGAGCAGCGTTTCGACCAGCCGGAAATCGAAATCGAGTTTCCGCATACCGAACAGGCCGGAGTTCAAGCGAGGGATCAGGCCGTCGGCGTCGAACTCGTACGCGTCCTGATAGTCGGACGACATGAACGGCGTCCCGGCGCGCGCGCATTCGAGAATTTCGACAGGCTTCTGAAAAAACAAAATATCCGAATCGATGCCGACGATGAACGGCTCCGCCGCCAACGAAGGGAAATCGAACAGCTTCTTCGACAGCTGAAACTCGCAGTGGAACCGCCATAAGTTGCACAGCGGCAGAGACGGCAATGCATGACGAAGGCGCGCGTCCGCATCGGCCAGATCGGCGCGGATCACGGTACAGCCGGGGAAATGCTCGTAAAACAAACGAGAGGACTCGGCGGTCAACGACCCGTCGTCATGCACGACCAGCGGCGGACGTTCGCCGAGGTGGTAATAGAACGATTTCAGCGCCCAGAAGGCCATCGTCCGGTCTCTCTCGCAGGTGAGGATGTGCACCTCGTAGCCGCGTGTATCGCCGCAGGGAATCGGCCGCGATTCATAGATGGCGAGCGGAAACTGTTCCGTGTAATAGCGATTACCCACGGATCCACTCGTTATTTCGGGACGCTGCCGAAGACACCGTGTCGGAGTCCGCGTAATCGTTGGCGGACAAGACGATCGGCGGGAAGGCCAGCCATGCCTCCACCCGGCCCGCTCGCGTTTCCCGGCTGATCGTCCCGTCGATGCTCGTCGCCGTCAGCGGAAAGCAAGCCTCGAGAAGGCGGCGTGCGCCGCGTGTGCTCACCGCATAGCCGCATATGCCGTGGATGTCGAGGACTCGGGCGAGCAGCATTTCCTCCTCCTGCGGTTTCTCCGGCCAGGAGACCGCAAATGGAGCTCCCAGCCCGATCGGATGACCATTCTCCTGGCAGGCCAGCCGGACTTCGAGCCGCGGGCAATCCAGCCGGATCGTCAGAGGGGCATCCGTATTGAACCCCAGATGCACGATGTCCCATGGCTTCCGTTTCTCCGCGCGCTCCAGCACGCGGCGCAGCTGCGCTCCGAATTGCGGACACACCTCCGCGTCATCCTCGAGAACGACCAGTACATCTTCGGCGCTCGATCGAGCGGCCTCCTCCCACAATGACCGGTGGGAAAGCGCGGCTCCCAGATGCCCCCAGGTATGAGGCTCATATTCTTCCGACAGGCCGTCGCGGGCAATGATCCCGCGCGAGACCAGTTCTTCGGCCGTGGCCAGCCGGCTCCCGTCGACGCCGTCGATGCGGCGCCAGGGAAACATCGATGCATCGAGCTCCGCGCGATTGTGGGCGAGAAAGGCCTCGTTCCGGCCGGGACGGCGTTTCAGATTGATATAAGCGATGTGGATCATTGCAATACCATCATTGGGCACAATTTGTAAGACATGAACACGTCCTGCATCCCCCGGTGCAGGCAAACGTGCTCGCAATCGTCGCCTTCATAGTGCAATGCATACAGTGCCGCGGCTTTGTAAATGGCGATGCCTCCGAAAGCGGATTGCACGCGGACCGGCCGGTCGCCGGCCGCACCGGCCATTGCGGCGGCGGCCAGGGCCGCCTGCTCGCCGTTGCCGAGCTGCTGCAGTGCGTCGGTCTGCATGGCGGCGACGTCGTACAGGCGCACCGGCAAGCCCCCGCGCGTCGGGACGACCCGCATGCTGGGTCCATAGAACCCCAGATCGCGCTGGCTCAGCCCGCTGCCGCACAATGCCTGCCAGCCGGGATGAATGCCGTCGATCTCGTCAATGGCCGAGGCGACGTCGACCTGACTGAACTCCGCGAAGTCGATATCCACGACGACGGCATAGCCGGCGTGCGGTGCGTGGCGGCGCGCCAGACCGAGGCACTGATTGCGGCAGGCGGCCATGCGTTCATAGCGCGAGCGTGAATCGCGTCCGTCCGCCATGGCCGGCCGGTATCCCCGCTCCGACAGCACCCGCACGTCATCGCGCCGTGCCGCCAGATCGGAGATCCATTCGGCCGTGCCGTCCGTCGAGTCGTTTTCATAGACACAATAGAGCACTTCGCCGAACGCGCGCCGCATCCGGTCGTCGAGAATGGCGAAGTTGCGCTCCAGCCGGTCCATGTTGTCGTGCAGCAGAAACAACACGGCGGCAGTGGTCATCTCCCCCTCCGGAACGAGGCCAGGGACTCGAACGCAAACTCGAGACACCCGTCGAGCACCTCCCGGTCCTTCTCGCCGAGGATCACGAGATTCCTGTTCTGCGGGTAGGCCCACCGATTCATGTGGGCGATGCTGAAGCCGGCCTGCTTGGCCTCTTCGAGCGGAGCCTTGCGAACCGCGTCCCATAAGACCACCGCCGGTTTTCCGAGGGCGGTGGCCAGGTGGGACGGGCCGGTGTCGAATCCGATGTAAAGATCGCTCGCCCAGAGGAGCGCGGCGATTTTCCGGATCGTCGTCGCGGGCGTGAACACCGGCAGGGGCTTGTGCTCGAAGCCGTCGTTTCCGACCTGAAAAAGTCCCGCCTTCTCCTGCAAAGCCTCGACGAGCTCGATCCACCGGTCCAGATGCCATGGCGAGCCGGGAAGGCTCGATGAGCGTCCGTACGGGCATAGACAGATGACGGGACGCCGGAGCGCGGAGAGCTGCGCCAGGCCCCACTGCATCTCCTCGCGCGATAGAAACAGCGAGCCTCGCAGCTCGCGCGGACGGAGCCCGTATGGCGCGCAGAGATTCTCGATCTCGTGGCGCGCCTGACAGAAATTATCCATCTCGGCGCTGAGGTGCCCGGAGATGGCCGGGTCGATGATGTCGGCGTTCACGATCGTTTCAATGAACGGATTCCCGTCCCACAGCGGATAGTCCCCTTCCCCCTCGGAACGCCGGCCGTCATCCGAACAATCGAGCGGGACGGTCAGCAGCCGTATCGGCCGCCCTTCCCGCCGGGCGAATTCTTCGACGAGACGCGTGTAACAAACGAGACTGCCGATCCCGATCGAGCCGGGGACGGCGAGGTCGCACTCGTGTTCCAGGGCATAGCGCCTGGAGAGGACGAACGGCCCGGAATCGAGGAATCGCGGCGGCTCCGTCATGCGATGACGACGGGCGTGATCTCGTCCCACCCGAGCGGATCCGTGTAGCTGTAGCTGCGAACGCTGAAGGCCTTGCCGTCGACGAATCCGATCCTCACGGAGTGGCGGACCATCCCGATCTCGCCTTCGCATGAGATGCGCGGGTTGCTGTCTGCAGGGAAATAGCGCTGAACGACGTATCGTTCCCGCCCGTCCGCAAACACGCGCTCCAGTTCCTGAGTCGAAGGGCGGATGAACACTCCTCTGGCGTGGTAATCGTCCAACGGCTTCAGGACGACGTTCTGCGCGCCGCCGAAGTGATCAGCGGCTTCGCCGGCGCTGCCGAACCGGGAAAGGTGGTGCGTCTCCAGCGTCGCATTCCCGATCCGCTCCTCGTCTTCCTTCGCGATTCCGAAGTTGTCGGTGCGGAGGTCCGAGCACACCGTCTGGAAGGCCTTGGTGGCGAGCTTCCAGCCCAGCGGGTTCGGAAAGAAGATCGCCGGATGGGAACGGAAGGCTTCCAGGTACCGCGCGAACGGCTCCGGCTCGTATTGCATGTTGCGCGGGATGACCAGGTTGAAGATCCGGTCGAACCTCTCTCCGTTCCACGTTGGCCGGGAGTCGGCGTCGAGCTCCACGTCCTTCGCGTACAGGAGCCTTGCGTCGACGCCGTGCGCCGCGAAGATCCCTTCGACGTACTTGTAGTGGGGAAGGTAGTTCTTACTTCGGACGGTGTGGTTTACGGCGATGGCCACTTTCTCGTGCGTGCCGTTCTCCGTGACCAGGCGGACGAGGGCCTTGTCGAAGCCCTGGTTCATCGGGCGCGCCGATCCGAGGTCGAAGGCCTCGAAGAACCGCCGCTCGAACATCTCCGTCAGGCCGACATGCCCCGGCGGGCAGAAGTTCACTTCGATGATCTTCTCCGTTTCGCCGGCAAGGTGGTAATCCACGCAGCCGAAGTAGTCCGAGGGTTGCAGCGGAACCTGCGCCGTGAACCACGGCGTGCGCGTGACCATCTCCTGATAGGCCGGCGAGGCGAGCAACTTCACGACGGAATTCGTAATGTCCACGAGCCGGGCAAACCGCTCCTCGGCCAGGAAGAGCGGCGTCGTGGAGAACCTGTAGACGTGGGGGCCGAGGGCCTCCTCGAGCCCGGACACGTATCGCTGATGACGCTCGGCGGTGAATTGCCGAAAGAACGCGTCGTAGCATCGTTGGACGCGGTCGTTCATGCGGCTCCCGCAGCGGCATGGAACGCCAGTTCCACGGGATCGACGACGTCGATCCGGGAGAGTCTTTTCTTCAGATCCTCGCTTCCCGTCCGCTTCACCAGGTCGAGGATGGGCGGGATCTCCGTGCACGCGGCGATGATGCAACCGATGTCCGCGCTCGTCCCGAGGAGCTCGGCGAAGACCGCCTCGCCCGCGGCGGAAGCCGTCTCCCAGTCGAGCGCCTTGAGACCCTCGTAAATGGCGCGCATCAGCTCTTCCTGGATCCGATCGGACGGCTCGACGTACGCGATGCCGGCCTCGTCGAACCGCCGCGTGAAGATCCGGCTGACCCGCGTCCCGACGCTGCTCAGGATCAGAGCCGGCTGCGCGCGCCGCCGACTGAGCGCGTCGACCACACACTCCACGAGGGAGATCAGCCGTACGTCGCCGCTGGCGATCCGCGCGAAAACGGCGGGGAGGAACGCATGGGCGGCGTTGCACAGGGCGATGACGTCGATCGGGCGCCGCGGCGAGGCGACGTGACGGATCGCTTCGCGCAGAGCTGCTTCGAGCGCGCGGACGACCGCCACGTGCTCCGGCGAGATTGCGGCCGGGGACCGTGCGTCCGCGAGCACTGCCCGCGTGCGATCCGGGATCGAACAGGCCTGCAGGAGAAGGATCTCTCGACTCTCTCCGAAAATCGAGCACGCCCGGGAGAAGCCCTTTGCCCCGGCGAGCGGTCCCATGCCTCCGAGGAGCACGAGCGGTGGAAGGGCCGTGCGGGCGGGCCGGAGTGCAAAGAGCTCGACCGGGAAATTCTGGTCGCACACTTCCTCGCCCTGAAGCCGCCGCGTCGCAGCACTTGCCGAGAGCCGCCGAATGTAAGCCTGGATGGCTTCAATCGCGGTACCGCTCTCGACGAGATCGAAACGCTCGCCGACGGCTGCCGAATGCGCAACGGACACCAGCCTCAGATGGCACCTTGTTGTTCGCTCACCATCCGGAGGCGCATCTCTCCCATGACCACTCCGAGGCGCTCCAGATACTCGGTGAAGAGGATCTCCGCCCGTTCGTAGTCGATGTCGAGTCGAAGGCCCTGCTTGTACCGATCGAGCGCGTCCACGACCACGAGAAAATGCTTCATCTCCGTCTCGTCGCCGACGTGCGCGCCGATGTAGCAGAGGGCGCGCTCCTTCTCCGCCTCGGTGAAGTCATAGTGCGAATCGACGAGTTCGGTGAAGGCGAGGAGGGCCAGCGAGTATTCGGCGTGGTTGTAGATCTCCGAGAACATGTTCGTCAGCAGTCCCGTGGGAATGTCGTCGACGATCATCTTTTCGTAGACCCAACGCTTGAACTCGAGCGCCGCGGGCAGTCCGTTTTCTTCCATGATCCATGCGTCGCTGGGGACGAACGAGCGCGCCATGTCGTCGTACAGCGCCGCATGAGTCACTCCGCCGTAATCGAGGCCGAGGTCTTCGTAACTGGTCTCGGCGTTTCGCGCCGCCGCGATCCAGAGCTGCTCTCTGGCCTCGCCGTCATTGTTCAGGGCCAGGCGCTGGATTCTGCACGACAGGCCGTAGATGCCCAGCATCTTCAGGTGCGTCGCCTTCCACGAGTGAAGGAAGGTCGAGAGAACATCCTCGGACCATCGTTTCGCGGGCAGCAATTCAAAGCACTGCTCGACCTTCCGGACCGACGCGGCGGCACGGGAGAAGCTCCTCTCGAGAGCTTCCCGCAAACGCAGGTCCGGGACGAGGCTGGCCACACGCGCTGCCGTCGCCGTCAGATGCGCCTTTCCCTTCGAGATCATCGCTCTCCTTCCTCGAGTCATGGCCCCGCACGGACGATTCTCAGCTCGTCGGCGCCACCGTTGGAAGCGCACGCACCCATAGCGTGGCCCCCGACCATCAAATCGTTGTCGCTGCTGAAGCTCTCGCCAGGATGAAAGACCGAACAACTGCCGGAAAGAGATGCGGAATGATACCGCGGCGCGCGCGGCAGGTCAAAAGTCGGACGCTGCCGCAGCCGCCGTCATCGGGCGCCCGGCCACACCTCCTCCCGATGACGAGCTCTGCGAGTCTCGTAATTCGAAGCGCGGCGCGTGGAGGCGTTTGACCGCACCTGCTGCCTCTTTCATGCAGCCACTTCCGCACGTTGTAGGCCGCGTAGGCGGTGCGACTCCCAGCGCGAGCATGACCATCGCCGCGATTGGATGGTCGGAGAAACCGGCCCACCGCCTGAGCGGCGGCACCGGCTCCGGCTCGTCATTGAGAAATCGCTCGAACGCGGTGAGGCAATCCGGCAGTGCCTCGACCGGAGACGGGACGAACGCGGCGTTGCCGGGACGCCTACCGCCGATCCACACCTGCGAGCGGCGCACCTCTCCCGGTGTTTTTCCGCGGCCCCGCGGGTGCGCCAGCAGAGTCTCGTGCATCTCGCCAAGGAGACGCATGCAGAGCGGCAGCCCGCCGCGAAGCTTCTTCAGCCCGAGCTCCAGCGCCGCGACGCAGCGACTGACCTCCCGCACATCGTCGCGGTGACGGCATCGAGGCGTCCCGAAGCCAGGAGGGCGTCGTCGAAAACGCCACATTGGAAGAACCTGAACCGGGTAAGTCAACGGTAGCGGCCACGCGCACAGCTCGATCACATCATTGCGCTGTCGATCTTCCATTCCCCCGCTTCGAGCGTGAGCGTGAACTTCGTTGCCTCGTCGGTCATCGCCACCATCGCGGTGTTCCCGTGAATCTCCACCGTCGCGATCTCTTTGCTCCCCATATCGGGACGGCTCGCCCTCCATGCCTTCAGCATGTCGTTGCTCTTCGGGCCATCGAGCGGTTTCCCGTACTCGGCCGTGAGCAGCTTTCGCAGGCGTGCTTTATCGCCCGCGGAAAACGCCTTCAGAAACGCGAGCACCACTTTGCCCGGCGCCGTTTGTGCTCCGGCGGCTGCGCCGGTTGCTGTGGGGGCGGGGCGGTGCTGGATCGCCGCGCTGAACGTCGCCGAGAAGTCGAAGCTCTTGTTCATGAGCTGCTCCGGTTTTCCGCTGGAGAGCTTCCCGTCGACGTGTTTTCCGTCGAACGTCTTCAGCTCTACGTTCGGGGTGGGCAGTCCATAGAAGCTGTCGCTGTCGGGGAAGGCGTTGTGGAGAATCGCGGCCGACTTCACTGACCGATCGGCGTTCAGCACCACCAGGATCGCGTGAAGCTGTCCCGCCGCGGCGAGCTTGAGGCCGGGGAAATCGTCCCACAGCGAATCGTTCGGGATCGGTGCGTCGGAAAGGACGATCAGAACGTTCTCTTGCGATTTGTCGAACGTGTCCGGCCGCGCCACCGCGTATGCGTGAGTGAGCGCCACCGCCTTGCCGCCGAGCGTGAATTTCCCGCTTGCAACGCCGTCGTCGCCGGACGCGGCCACGGCGAGGAGAAGAAAAACGAGGCCCGAGAGACACGCGTACCGAGTGACGCCACGTTTCATGGATGCCCTCCTAGAGTTTCGCGCCGCGAGGAGGGAGAGGCGGCATTGCCTGTCCGCCGACGGGAGCCGGTTGTGAGTTTCGGGCAGGGTATCACGCGTGCGTCGGTCAACGTGACGTCCATCACTCCACCGCGTGATCCCGCCGACGAGGACGAGTTCGGCCGCCGCTTAGCATCGCCGCGGCTTCACGTACAGGAGTCCTCGTGCAAGACAACGACAACGTCTTTTCCCCCCGCGGCGCCGTCGCCTTCTTTGCGGCGCTCGTCGCCTTTTACGCCCTTTTCTGGGCGGCGATGATGGCCCTCATGGTCTCGCGAGGCTGAGCGATGATCGAGAAGCGGATCGTCATCGTCGCCGCGATCTTCGTCCTCGCCATCACCGGCGTCATCGGCCTCTCCGTGCGCCTCTGGGGCATCGGCGTGCCGACGTGCATCACCGACGTCCGTCCCTTCCGCGACGCCAAGCTCATCGAGCAGGGGCCGAAGCGCTACGAGCTGCACTACGTCGCGCGGATGTGGACCTTCGAGCCGGCCGACGTGGCCGTCCCTCCCGGCTCCACCGTCGACCTCTACCTCAGCACGCCCGACGTCACCCACGGCATGAACATCGTCGGCACGAACGTCAACCTCATGGCCGTGCCGGGCGCGGTCAACTACGCCCGCGTCAAGTTCGACAAGGCCGGCGACTACCTCGTCGTCTGCAACGAGTACTGCGGCGTCGCCCACCACAACATGGCCGGGCATATCCACGTCACCGACGCCGCGGCGGCCCCGCCGCTGCCGGTGCCGATGCCGGGAGCGTCGCTCACGAAGGTGCTCGAGGAGAACGGCTGCACCGCCTGTCACTCCCTCGACGGGACGCCCGCGGCCGGCCCGACGTTCAAGGGGCTCTACGGCTCGAAGCGGATCCTGGCCAACGGCGGCATCGTGACCGCGGACGACGCGTACCTCCGCGAGTCGGTCGAGCATCCCGACGCGAAAGTGGTCAAGGGCTTCGAGGCCATGCCCGCCCTTCCGGTCAACGCCGCCGACATCCCGCGCATCCTCGCCGCGATCAAGAGTGTGAGGTAGGACGACATGCAGACGACGATCGCCGTTCCCTACACGCGCGCCGAGGTCGAGCCGCCGCTGCGGACGATCCTCTTGATCGAGCTCGCTCTGCCGATGGTGCTCCTCATCCTCGGCATCTCCACCGGCCTGCTCCAGGTCCTCTACCGCGCCGGGATCATCCGCGCGGAGAGCTTCCTCGGCATCAGCTACTACCAGGGCCTCACGCTGCACGGCGCCATCAACGCCGTCGTCTTCACCACGTTCTTCGGCGTCGCTTTCGGCACGGCCGTGATCCGCTTCTACACCGGCAAGCCGCTGCTCCTCGGCGGCGCCTGGGCCGGGTGCGCGCTGATGGTCGTCGGCACGCTCATGGCCGCCGTGCCGATGCTCACCGGCGCGGCCAGCGTCCTCTACACCTTCTATCCGCCGCTGAAGGCGCACCCGGCCTTCTACATCGGCCTGGTGCTGCTCGTGGTCGGATCGTGGGTGGCGTTCTTCAGCTGGATCCCGACGTACCTCGCCTGGAAGCGCGAGAACCCGGACGCGAAGATGCCGCTGGCCATCCTCGGCACGTTCGCGGCGTTCATCGTCTGGTTCATCGCCACGATCCCGGTCGCCGTCGAGATCATCTTCATGCTCATCCCGTGGTCGCTCGGCTGGACGCCGACCGTGAACGTGCCGCTGGCGCGGATGCTCTTCTGGTTCTTCGGCCACCCGCTCGTCTACTTCTGGCTGCTGCCGGCGTACACGATGTACTACACGATGCTGCCGAAGCTGTCGGGCGGGAAGCTCTACTCCGACTTCGCCGGCCGCTTCACGTTCCTCTGGCTGATCGTCTACTCGGCGCCGATCGGCATCCATCACCAGTACACGGAGCCGGCCATCAGCTCGACGTGGAAGTTCGTCCACGCCTTCTTCACGATGCTCGTGGCGATCGCCAGCCTCGTCACCGCCTTCACGCTGGCGGCGTCGATGGAGCACGGCGCGCGGCAGCGCGGCGGCAAGGGGCTGTTCGGCTGGTGGGCGAAGCTGCCGTACCTCGACACGGAGCGCTGGATGTTCGGCTATCTCTTCGCCGGCCTCTTCATCTTCATCTTCGGCGGCATCACCGGGATCATCAACGCCTCGTACAACCTCGACAACGTCGTCCACAACACGGCGTGGCTGCCGGCGCACTTCCATCAGACCGTGGCCGGGCCGGTGTTCCTCGCCTTCCTCGCCGGCAGCCTGCTGCTCGTGTCGAACCTGACCGGCAAGGCCATCGCGCTGCCGCGCCTGAACGTCTGGGTGCCGTACGTCTGGACGCTCGGCGTGATGACGTTCTCGACCGGCCTCTTCGCCGGCGGCATCATGGGCGAGCCGCGGCGGACGAACATGGGGCTCTCGTACACGAACCCGGCGTCGCCGCTCTACCAGCCGGCGTGGCGCTTCGCGCGCGTGGTCGGGACGATCGGCGGCGTGATCATGTTCGCGGCCATGCTGATGTTCTTCGCCGTCTTCTTCGCCACGCTGCTGCGCAAGCGCACCGCGGCGCCGGCGCTGGAGCTGCCGGTGTCGGAGCCGCTGCACGACGAGAACGTGCCGGCCGTGCAGGCGCTGCGGCCGTGGATCGTGGCGGCGGTGATCCTGCTCTTCGTCGCGTACACGATGCCGTTCGTCGAGCTGGTGCGCGGCAATTACCAGGGCGCTCCCGGCTACTCGCCATCGAGTCCGGTGGCGCAGACGAAGTGATCGCCCTCGCTCTGGCGCTGCTGGCCGGAACGATCCAGCCGGAGTTCCCGGTCGGGCAGCGCGTGGCGGCGATCCGGTTGATCGACGACGCCGGCCGCACGCGCGCGCTCGACGAGTTCCGCGGCCTGCCGGTGATCGTCGCGCCGCTCTACACGCGCTGCCCGCTGGCCTGTCCGCTGATCGCGAACGGCCTCAAGCGCGCGGCGGCGGAGGCGAAGGCGCTGCCGTCGTCGTATCGCGTGATCGTCTTCTCGTTCGATGCGCGCGACACGCCGGCCGACCTCCGCCGCTTCCGCGAGCGGCACCAGCTGCCGATCACCTGGACGATGGCCACGGCGTCGCGCGACGACGTCCGGCGCCTCACCGACTCCCTCGGATATCGCTTCGCCGAGGCGCCGGGCGGGTTCACGCACCCGAACGTCGTCGCCGCGCTGACGCCCGACCTCGTCACCGCGCGCTATCTCCACGGCACGAGCTACGCCGCCGCCGACTTCGACGCCGCGCTTTCCGTGGCCCGCGGCGGCGTCGACTGGACCGGCCGCTTCGGCCCCGCGGCCATCGCCGTTCTCCTGTTCGCGGCGACGCTGGCGGGCGGCTATCTCGTGCTGCTGGCGACGCGCGTGCGCGGGGCCTAGATCCTCACTTCTCCTGCCCCGCGATCCACCGCTCGATCCTCGCGTCCAGCACGTCGAGCGGCAGGCTGCCGCCGGAGAGGATCGCGTCGTGGAACTTGCGCTCGTCGAAGCGGGCGCCGAGGCGCTGGGCGGCGCGGCGGCGGAGCTCGCGGATCTTCAGCTGGCCGAGCTTGTAGCTGCAGGCCTGGGCGGGGGTGGAGATGTAGCGGTCCGTCTCGCTCTGGATCGTCGGCTCGTCCACCGCGTGCGACTTGCGCATGAACTCGATCACCTGCTCGCGCGTCCAGCCCATGTCGTGAATTCCGGTGTCGACGACGAGGCGCACCGCGCGGAACAGCTCCGAGCGCAGGCGGCCGTAGTCCGAGCCCGGATCCTGGTAGAACCCCACCTCTTTCCCGAGCTCCTCGGCGTACAGCGCCCACCCTTCCGCGTACGCCGAGTTCCCCCCGTGCTTGCGGAACTCCGGCAGCGCGGTCAGCGTCTGCTGCACGGAGAGCTGCATGTGGTGTCCGGGAATCCCCTCGTGGTACGCCACGGCTTCGTCGTTGATCAGCGAGCGGTGCGCGTAGTCGGAGACCGCCACGACCACGCGGCCGGGGCGCTTTCCGTCCGGCGTGCCGGTCTGATAGTGCGTGGCCGCCCCTTTCTGGAACTCCGGGATCGGCTCGACCGTCACGGGCGCCGACGGGATCAGCGTGAAGAGCTGCGGCAGCTTCGGCCGCATCTGGGCGATGTAGTGCGCGAAGTCGTCGACGATCGCCTGCGCCGAGGCGGGCTTGTACTTGGGGTCGTTCTCGATGTGCTCGCGGAACGCGGCGAGGTCGGCGAAGCCGTTCGCCTTCGCCAGCGCCGTCATCTCGCCGACGATGCGGTCGTATTCGCTCAGGCCGATCTTGTGGATCTCCGCCGGCGAGAGGTTCGTCGTCGTCAGCCGGTGAATGGCCGCCTGGTAGCGCTGCTTGCCGCCGGGAAGGCTCTCGATCGACAGCGTGGCGCGGCCGTGCGGCGCGTAGTCGGTGGCGACGAACTGCGCGAACTGCTTGTACGCCGGCAGCACTTCGTCGTTCACCGCCGCGGTGATGGCGCGCGTCAGGCGCTCCTTCTCGGCCTCGGAGAACGACGCCGGCATCTTCTTCAGCGGGAGGAGGAACGGATCGGCGGCGATGACGCCGTTCGCCTGCCCGGGCACTTTCTCCGCCAGGAACTTCACCATCACCAGGCCGTCTTTGACGCCGGCGCGGAGCACCTCCTCGGTCTGGCGCAGGGTGGTGGGGATCTGATGCAGGCGGGCGACGTAGTCGTCGTAGTGCTTCACGCTGTCGAACGGCATGGAGAGCGGCAGGTCGGCGAGCTGCGTGTGCGGGCCGCCCATCGCGCCGAGCGGCATCTCGTAATTCTTCAGCGCGTAGTCGACGTCGTTCTCCTCGAGGTTGCGGATGAAGAGGTCGTGCGAGGTGCGGTCTTCTTCGCCAAAGCCCTCGGTCGGGATGGCCTTGATGCGCTTCAGGAACTCGTCGTTGCTCTCGTGCCGCTGGCGGATGCCGGCCAGCGAGTTGTCGCCGAGCTTGTCGTTGTAGCGGTAGTCGCCGACGGCCGTGGCCAGCGTCGGATTCATCTTCAGCGCCGTCTCCCAATACTCGGCGAAGATGGCGTTCTGGTTCTTCAGCCGGGCGTCGACGGACGCGGCGGTGGCGGTGGATGCGAGGAGGAGAACGGCGAGCGGAAACGCGAGGCGGATGCGCATCCGCGAAGGCTAATGCGCGGCGGCGGTCCAGGCAAGTTGGGGTCACATCTGGAAAATCAACTTAACGGGGGCCCCCGTTAAGTTGATTTTCCAGATGTGACCCCAACTTAACTTTGCGTCTGGTGCAAAGACGCGTGCTACCATGCGCGCCTCGGCGTCCCCATGATCCTCTTCTCCGTGCAGACCGTTCTGCTCCTTGCCGCCGGCGTCGGGCTTTTCCTCTTGTGGCGCGTGGCCGCGCCGTCGCCGCGGTGGCTCCGGCTCGCCGTCGCCGCCGGGTTCCTCATTCGCGCGATCCTCGGCCAGGCGCTCTTCTGGATCTCGTGGGCGCACCTGCCGGTCGCGCGGTCGCTGCAGCTCGGCAACGGCTTCTGGGTCTTCGCGCAGGATGCGCTGTGGTACTTCCCGGAAGCGGTGGAAGCGGCGGGGAAGGGACTGCGCGCCATCGTGACCTTCAACCGCGAGGCGGCGTCGGTGATGTACGTGCAGCTCCTCGCCACGTTCATCTGGCTCTTCGGCTCCGCCGCCTCGGTCGCGCTGCTGATCAACCTCTTCTGCTATCTCGGCACGGTGGCCATCCTCGTCCACTGGAGCCGCACGCAGCCGCGCACCGCCACGGCGGCGGCGCTGGCGATCGTGGCCATCACCTTCTCGCCGGCGTTCGTGCTCTGGTCGCTGCAGGCGCTCAAGGATCCGTTCTTCCAGCTCCTCTTCGTCGCCTTCGTGGCCGCGTGCGCGGCGTGGCAGCGGGCGTGGCTCGCGCCCGAACGGCGGGCCGCGCGCGCGGGCATCGGCGCGCTGCTGATCGTGCTGCTCTTCGCCCTGGCCGGCATCCGCTGGTACTTCGCCGCGGTGCTCCTCTTCGCCGCGACGCTCTTCATGCTGATGGTCGTCGTGCAGGCGGCGGAGCGGCGCGGCGCCTGCCTCGCGGCGGCGGCCGCGGTGGCGTTCCTGCTGTCGCAAAGCCTGGCCATCAGCGCCGATCCGTATCTCCCGGCCGAGTTGCGCGCGGTCCTCAATCCGAGGACGGCGTTCGCGGCGGCGAGGACCGCCCCGGCGTCGGTGCTCGGCCGCGTCGAGGAGGCGCGGCGCGGCTTCGACAGCACGTCGGCGAACACGATGATCCGCACGGGCGAGCGGCTGAAAGCGAAGCCGGCCGCGCATCCGGTGCAGACCGCGGCCCTTCCGCCGCCGCCACCGGCGCCCGTCGTGGCCGCGCCGGCGACGAAGCCGGCGACGACGACCATCGCGAAGCATCGCAAAGCAAAGCCGAAGAAGCCTGAGGCGACGCCGCCAACGACAACGCCGGAACCGCAACCGCAACCGGTCGTCACGGCGTCCGCAACACCGACGCCGACACCGACGCCGACACCGATGCCGCCACCGGAAGCGCAACCCGCCGTCGCCGCGCCCATGCCCGCACCAACGCCGGAACCTGCGCCCGTTGCTGTCGCACCGGCGCCCGAGTCCGCGCCCGCGCCGAAGCCCACGATCACCGCCGTGAAGCATCACAAGGCAAAGCCGAAGAAACCCGCGCCGCAGCCGCAACCCGTCGTCGTCGCCGCGATCCCCGCCCCGCCGCCCCCGCCGCCGCGCGTCTTCGGCGACGCCGACGCGGCGCAGGTCCGCGCGGTGCTCGCGGCGCAGACCGCGGCGTGGAACGGCAACGACCTCGGGCGCTACCTCGGCACGTACGCGCGCTCGCCCGAGCCGGAGCTCGCCGACGGCACGACGACCGTCCGCGGCTGGCAGCCGCTGGCCGACTACTACCGCCGGAACTTCATCCGCGACGGCGCCCTCGGCACGCTCGCCTACTCCGACGTGCACGTCTCCGGAATCACCGCCGACATCGCCTCCGTCGCCGCCCGCATCCAGATCACGGCCGCGGACGGCGGCGGGCGCTCCGGCGACGTCGCCATGGAGCTGGACCGCCTTCCCGATGGATGGAAGATCGTGCGCATCGGCGTCCCGACCGCGCGCATCGACGAGCGCACCTCGCAGTCGCGCGGCGTGCGGCTTCTCTCCGGCGCGGCGGCGCTGACGTTGCCGCGCAGCGTCGGCGAAGCGCTCGGCCTCTTCCACATCGGCGGCGGGCGGGGGATGCTGTGGTTCACCGAAGTCGACACCGTCCTCTTCGACGTCGTGCTGCTCTGCGCGCTGCTCGCCCTCGCCGTGCGCTCCTCCGCGCCGTGGCGCAACCCGCTGACGTGGCTCGTCCTCCTCGTCACCCTGCTCATCGCCGGTCCGCTGATCTACTCCGTCAGCAACTTCGGCACGCTCTTCCGCCTGCGCGAGATGGTCTACGTCGGCCTGCTCCTCACGCCGCTGGCGGTGGCGGCGCGCGGCGAACGTGACGTCCGTCATAACGACGTGTGACTCCCCGAACGCCCGCCCCGTCCGCCCGACCTCTAGCATCGCCGCAACATTTAGAGATCAGGAGTCAACGCGTGGCCTACGTAATCACCGACAACTGCATCAAAGACGAGCTCTGCATCCAAGCCTGCCCGGTCGACTGCATCCATCCGCGCGGCGACGAGTCGACGTTCGACGGCGCGACGCAGATGTACGTCGACCCCGCCGAGTGCATCGACTGCGGCGCCTGCATCCCGGCGTGCACGTCCGACGCGATCTTCCCGCTCGACGAGGTGCCGGCCGACAAGCGGCAGTTCATCGAGATCAACGAGAAGTACTTCGCCGGCTGACGGTCACTCCACCCACTCCGGCTGCCGCAGCGCCTTCGCCGCGCGGTCGACGTGCAGCAGGAACGCGCCGCGGGTGCCGGCGTGCTGCGTCGGGCCGAACGAGAGCGGCGGCGCGAGGCCGGTGCGGAAGCGGTAGAGCGACTCGATCTCGCCGACGAGCGACTCGCGCGTGACGTCGCGGCCGACGCGGCGGAGCGCTTCGATCAGGACCTTCGCCGTGGCCAGCGCGGCTGCCTGCGTGCCGCGCGACGCGCCACCGCGCGGCGACAGCGCTTTCAGCTCCGCCAGCGCCTCGGGCGCGAGGTCGTCGGACGACGCCGCCGTCGCCACCACCACCTCGACCGAGGGCGGCGCCTCGAAGATCGCCTCCGACGCCAGCGCCGCGGGGACGTAGACGCGCCCCGACGCTTTCTGCAAATACATGGCGAGCTGGTCGCGCGCGCCGTCGAAGAGGTTCGCGTGCGCATCGTGGCGGCGCACGGCCTCGGCGACGTCGCCGAAGAGCGCGAACGTGTAGTGCGCGTCGGGGCTCACCGACGCCGCGAAGGCCGCGAGCGCGGGCGTGCCGCTGTCCTCGACGACCTGTTCGATCGTCTCTTCCGCGCCGAGGAATGACGAGGCGGCGAGGGCGAACGGCTGCTCGCGCGCGAGGAACGACTGCACCGCGGCGGCGCGCGCGGCGGGGTCGGCCGGGAGCTCGAGGAAGCGGAGCTCGAGGCGGCGGCCGTAGAGCTCCGGCAGCGCCGCGGCGTACGCCTCCATCACCTCGCGCACGGCCGCCGCTTTCTCGCGGTCGGGCGAGAGGAGGACGCCGATGCGGATCGACTTCGCCGCCAGGCCGGGATCGCTCGCCGTGCCGAGGGTGCGGAGGTAGGCGACGAGGTCGTCGGCGTCGCGCATCGACATCTGGTAGCGCGGCATGGCCGGGTCGAGCGTGTTCCCGGCGGGATCGAAGCCCATCGTGAACGCGCGGCGCAGCGTCGCCGCGGTGTACGGCCCGTGCGAGCGCGCGCCCGACGCGTACGGCTTCGTCAGCGCGGTCCACTCGAGGTTCGACGGCGCGATGCCGCCCTCTTTCTTGCCGCGGCCGTCGAAGCCGTGGCAGTTGACGCAGGGCGTGACCGTGGCGGGGATCGGCGCCGAGGCGTCGCCGCCGACGATGGCCTTGATCGGAGCGCTGCCGCTGCCGCGGAGATAGATCGCGTGGCCGCGCTGCGGATCGGGCGCCGCGACCGCGGCCGCGAGCGCGAAGGCGACGACCGCGCGGATCATCGCGCGCTCTTGCCGCGGGCCGCGCTGAACTTGCGCAGCTCGGCCGCGATCGCGCCGGGCGCGGCGAAGCCGTTGATGCGCTGCCACGTCGCCGTGCGGTCGTCGCCGACGACGACGATCGGCCCGTGGTCGGCCTTGTCGGGCGTGAAGACCCCCATCGCCTTCAGCAGCGCGTCGATGTCGTCGGGCGCGCCGGTGACGAGCGTCCAGCCCGGCTTGGCGCCGACTTTCTTCCCCCACGCGGCCAGGCGCGCGGGGGTGTCGTTGCGCGGGTCGATGCTGATCGAGATCAGCGAGACGTCGTCGCGCGCGCCGAGGAGCTTCTGGACCTGCGCGAACGTCGCCCCCATCACCGGGCAGATCGTCGTGCAGCTCGTGAAGACGAAGTTCACGGCCACGACGCGGTCCTTGACGAGATCGGTATAGAAGTCGTGATGTTTGCCGCTTTGGTCGACCACGGCCACGTTCGGGATGTGCATCGGCGCGTCGGCGGCGGCGAGCGCGGGGGCGGCCAGGAGGAGCGCGAGGGCGAGGACTCTGGGCATCATCGGAGGAGTGTCCGATGGTAGCGCATTCCCTACCACGGCGATTCACGCGGCACGCGGGAGGAGCGTCTTCGGTCAGGGAAAGAATGCGGACCTTCGTGATCTCGACGATGGCGGCCGGTGGCTCGGCGCGCGCCGCCGCGAACCTGGCGAGCCATTTTGCCGCGCGCGGCGACGACGTCGAGATCCTCACGCTCTACGGCGGCGCCGACGCGTACCCGCTGCACCCGCGCATTCGGCGGCGGGATCTCGGCTTCGGCCGGAGCGGCGATGCGCCCTCCGCGGAATCGCGGAGCGCGGTGCTGGCCGAGGCCGCGCGCTACCCGCTGCTGCCGCGCCTCGCGGCGGATGCGAATGCGATCGCCACGCTGCGCGACGTGCTGGCCGAGGAGCCGCGCGAGGCGGTGATCGGCCTCGAGCACGTGACCGCCGTGCGGACGATCCTCGCCGCGCGGGGCCTCTCGATGCGGACGATCGCCTGGGAGCAGACCGATCCGTTCGGCTACGCGACGCCGTGGCGCAACGAGCGCCTGGCGATCTATCCGACGGCGGACGCGGTCGTGGTCCCGGCGCCGGCGCACGCGGCGGCATTTCCGGGCGCGAGGTGCGTGGCCATTTCGAATCCGGCGATGCGATCTCCCGTGCAGCGGGCAAGCCGCGGAGCCGGCGCCGTCGTCGCGGTCGGCCGGCTCTCGTGGGAGAAGCAGTTCGATCTGCTCATCCTGGCGTTCTCGCGCGTCGCGGAGCGCAATCCGGAGTGGACGTTGACGATCTACGGCGAAGGTCCGGAGCGTCCGACGCTCGAGCGGATCGTGCGCGAGCATGGACTCGACGGGCGCGTCTTCCTCCCCGGCACGACGCGCGACGTCTGGGGCGTGCTCGCGGCGGCCGATCTCTTCGTCCTGTCGTCGTACGTCGAAGGGTGGGTGAACGCGCTGCTCGAGGCGATGGCCGCGGGCGTCGCGCCGCTCGTCGTGCCGTGCGGCGCGGCGGCGGAGATCATCGTCCGCGACGGCGTCGACGGCCTGCGCGTGGCGCGCACGATCGACGCGGTCGCAGCCGGCATGGAGCGCCTGATGCGCGATTCCGCGCTGCGCGAGCGCCTGGCGTCGCGCGCGCCGGAGGTCGTGGAGCGCTTCTCGATCGAGCGCGTGGCCGCGCAGTTCGACGCGCTCCTCGGCACGTTCGAGCGCGACGGCATCCTCTTTCCGATCCCCGTCCTGACGCGCGACGAGGCGGACGACTACGCAAAACTCGCCGGCGATCCCGACGCCGAGGCCAACCCGCACCTGCGGTTCGCATGGGCGCGCGAGCTGGCCGGGCATCCCGCGGTCGTCCGGGCGGCCGAGGCGGTGCTCGGCGACTGCGAAGTGTTCTCCACGCAAACGCTCTTCAAGCCGCCGCACAGCCGCGCCTTCGTCTCGTGGCATCAGGACAGCGCCTGGCGCGACTTCGGTCCGGGCGAGGTCGCCAGCGCCTGGATCGCCCTCACCGACGCCGGCGCGGACAACGGCTGCATGCAGGTCGTGCGCGGGTCGCACCGCGCGCGCGTGCCGCACCGCGACCAGCCCGAAGCCGACAACATGATCCGCCTCGGCAAGCACGCCGAGGCCGACGTCGAGCCGGAGCGCGTCACCGACGTCGTCCTCCGCGCCGGCGAGATGTCGCTCCATCACAACGATCTGCTGCACGGCTCGCGGCCGAATGAGTCGGAGAGGGCGCGGGCGGGGTTTGTGGTCAGATTCCTGCGGAGGGCGCAGGGCGCAGGGGGCAGGGCGCAGGTGTTGGTCCCCGCGAGAACACCATCTGCGCCCCGCGCCCTGCGCCCTGCGCCCTCCGAAGAAAGCACTCCATGCGCGTCCTGCTGACCGGCGATCACACCTATCCGATGGCCGCGGCGCGCAGCGCCGGGCGCGCCGTCACGCAGTTTCCGTCCGGCTCCGCGCAGCGGCTGCAGGACTGGACGGCGAAGGCGCTGGCCGAGCTCGGGCACGACGTCGTCTATTGCATCGCCGGCGGCATCGCCGCGCCGCCGCCGCCCGGCGTCACCGTCGTCGAGCGCCTCGACCTCCGCGGCGTCGACGTCGCCCACACCTCGGCCACCACGCCGCGCTTCGAGCCGCTCTTCCTCGACGCCGGGATTCCATATATCAGCGTCCTGCACATCCATCCCGACGCGCGCCCCTTCACCACGCCGCGCATCCGCCGCCTCGGCAACGAGGCCGTCTACGTCTCGCGCTGGCTGGCCCAGTCGCTCGGCTCCACGCGCTTCGTGCGCAACGGCATCGATCCGTCCGAGTACGTCTTCTCCGACGCCAAGGGCGACTACCTCCTCTTCATGACGTCGATGGATTGGGCGGACGGCAAGGGCATCGACCTGGCCATCCGCGTCGCGCAGCGCGCCGGCATGCCGCTCGTCGTGGCCGGCAGCGCGCGGAACCAGGCGGCCATCGACAACGCCGCGCGCATCTGCGACCGGCCGGGCGTCGACTTCGTCGGCGACGTGCAGGGGGCGGAGAAGCGCGCGCTGCTCGCCGGCGCGCGGGCGCTCCTCCATCCATCCACCTATGCCGAAGCGTGCCCGCTGACGATCCTCGAGGCCATGGTCTCGGGCACGCCAGTGCTGGCCACGCCGTGGGGCGGGACGCCGGAGCTCGTGTCCGACGACGTCGGCTTCCTCTGCGCGAGCGAGGACGAGTTCGTGGAGTCGCTGGCGCGCCTCGGCGAGATCGATCCGCACGCCTGCCGCGCCCGAGCCCTGCGCGATTTCCACTACCACCGCATGGCCCGCGACTACGTCCGCGAGTACGAGGCCGCCATCGCCTCCGGTGCCCGTTCGTTCACAACGTCCGCCGCGCAAACGTCGATTCAGTGAGCGTCTTAACGTAAAGGAAGAAGGCCCGAAGATGAGCCGTCGCTTGAATGCTGCCCTTTTTGTCGCAACTCTGCTCTTCACTCTTCCCCTCTACGCCGAAAACCCTTGCAAGCCGGCGAACACGGTGCGCGCGGACGTGGTCGCGCTCGACCAGGCGTTCTACAACAACCGCCTCGGCGTGTTTCAGTCGGGAGGGATGATCTTCGCGCTGCGCCGCGACGTCGTCCCCAACGACGGCGGCACCGCGCTCTCGCCCGGCAAGGTCATGCTGCGCACGACCAAGCGCCCGCGCCCGATGGTGCTGCGGATGAACGTCGGCGACTGCCTGGAGGTCGACTTCCAGAACCTCCTCGCGCCGACGCAGCAGGTCTACTTCAAAGTGCCGCCGGTGAATCCGTGGACCGGCGCCTCGGAGATGGTGACGTCCAATCCGAACGCCAATCCGCAGCAGGGCTACGGCTCGCAGTTCGTCCAGCCGCCGACGCGCTGGGCGGGGGTTCACGTCATGGGGCTGCAGCCCGTCGCCGCTTGGGATGAGAACAACAACCCCATCGCCCCGATCTCCGCCGACGGCTCCTGGGCCGGCGCGAACGACATCACCGCGAACATCGCCACGGCCATGCGCGCCAGCGGCATGGTCCGCCCCGGCGCGCGGATCAAGTACCTCCTCTACGCGCCGAAGCAGAGCGAAGGCTCCTACCTTCTCTATAGCACCGCCGCCACGAACGGCTTCGCGCCGACGTACGGCGGCCAGCTGATGCAGGGCCTCTTCGGCTCCGTCACCGTGCAGCCGCTGGAAGGGGAGTACTACCGCAGCCAGGTCACGCGCGACGAGTTGTACGCGGCCACGTACAAGTCGGCCGGCAAGACGCTCACGCCGACCGGCGAGACCGTGATGGTCCACGGCATGCCGGCCAAGGTGATGAAGTGGAAGGACCTCTCGGTCATCGTGCTCAACGAGGACGGCGATCCGGCCGCGAGCGGCGGCCTCTACACGAAGGAAGCGCAGCCGCTGGTCGACTACCAGGCCGTCGACGCCAGCGGCACGCCGATCCTGCGCATGACCAAGGGAACGGCGCCGCGCGAGCTCGTCTACAGCGACCTCACCGCCATCATCACCGGCAAGAACGCCGGCTACGTCACCTACTCGCCGTTCTACGACGTGCCTTCGACGCCGAACGCGCACCTGCCGTGGCGCGAGTTCGCCATCCACTACCACGACGACTTCGCGGCCACGCAGGCCTTCCCGCAGTTCATCAACGGGAACCTCAGCGGCGTGCTCACCGCCGGGCAGGACCTCTTCGCCATCAACTACGGCATGGGCGGCATCGGCGCGGAGATCCTCGCCAACCGCATCGGCGTCGGCCCGCAGTACCAGTGCGTCACCTGCATGTACGAGGAGTTCTTCCTCAGCTCGTGGGCGGTCGGCGATCCGGCCATGGTCGTCGACATGCCGGCCAACACCGGCGGCGGCTCGGGGCCGAAGGCGACGAAGGCGCTCTTCCCCGACGATCCGTCGAACGTCTACCACAGCTACCTCGGCGACCACGTGATCTTCCAGATCCTGCACGCCGGGACCAACATCACCCACGTCCACCACATGCACGCGCAGCAGTGGCTGCACTCGCCGCGCAATGCCAACGGCGCCTACCGCGACAGCCAGATGATCAGCCCGGGCGCCTCGTTCACGCTGAACCACGTCTACAACGGCAGCGGCAACGTCAACAAGACCGTCGGCGACTCGATCTTCCACTGCCACTTCTATCCCCACTTCGCGCAGGGCATGTGGTCGATGTGGCGCGTCCACGACATGTTCGAGGAAGGGACGAAGCTCGACGCCGCCGGCCGCCCCGTGTCGGGCTGGAACCGCGCCCTTCCCGACGGCGAGATCGCCCTCGGCACGCCGACGCCCGCGCTCGTCCCGCTGCCGAAGGTGGCCATGCCGCTGATCCCGGCCCGCGTCCGCCTCATCCCCGTCCAGGTCGCCGCCAACGGCACGAAGGCCGTCGGGTACACGACCGAGGTCGAGGAGGATCCGAAGTGCGGCCAGATGGTGGCCGGCAAGCCGGACTACAAGCCGTGCCGGAACCCCGGCTATCCGTTCTTCGTCGCCGGCGTGGCCGGCCAGCGCGCGCCGCACCCGCCGCTCGACTTCGCCTGGGAAGAAGATGCGAACGGCAATCCGAAGATGGACCCCAACGGCAAGCCCCTCCTCCTCGACGGCGGCCTGCCGCGGCATCTGGCGCTGTGGGACACCGACCCGACGCACGTCGAGAACCGCTGGGACTTCACCAAGACCAACCACAAGCTCACCACCGTCGAGCTGCCGGAAGAGGGGACGCTGATCGAGCGCGTGGCCATGAACTTCAACGGCCACCGCACCGGCACCCTGCCGGTATGGCCGTCGTTCACGCCGAGCGGCGAGCCGTGCAACCCGACCCACGCGTGCGCCCCGCCGGCGGCGCCGCCGAACCAGTGCATCCGCTGCAAGGGCTACGAGGTCAACGGCATGAAGTCGGCGCACGGCGCGCCGTACGCGAACCCGAACCGCAAGCTCAACGGCGACCGGCAGTGCGACGAGGAGCAGCCGGTGGCGAAGGTGCTCGATCCGAAGAGCGGCGAGCAGCCGTGCCTGATCCGCTACAAGGCCGCCGACATCCAGATCGACGCGGTCTTCAACAAGGCAGGATGGCACTACCCGCAGACGCGCCTGATCTCGCTGTGGGGCGACGTGAAGGCGACGGAAGAGAGCAAGCGGATGCCCGAGCCCTTCTTCTTCCGCGCCAACAGCGAGCAGATCATCGAGTACTGGCACTCCAACCTCGTGCCGGAGTACTACGAGCTCGACGACTTCCAGGTGCGCACGCCGACCGACGTCATCGGCCAGCACATCCACCTCGTCAAGTTCGACGTCACGGCGTCGGACGGCGCCGGCAACGGCTACAACTACGAGGACGGCACGCTCTCGCCGCAGATCGTCCGCGACTGGATCAAGGCCTCGAACCAGTGCCCGAACGGCAAGGAGTCGTGCAGCGACTGCGCCTCCGGCATCTTCGCCGGCCTGACGATCTCGGGCGGCGTGGCCTCGCCTGCCAATCCGCGGCGCTGCCTCACGCCGAAGGAGATCCCCTACTTCGGCAAGGGCCCGGGCGGCCCGGGCGGCGACTGGGTCGGCGCGCAGGCGACGATCCAGCGCTGGTCGGCCGACCCGGTCTTCGGCGATCCGAACTTCGGCAAGAGCGAGCCGCACCAGTACGGCGCCGATCCGAAGCGCCACATCGACCGCACGCTGCGCACGGTCTTCACGCACGACCACTTCGGCCCCTCCACGCACCAGCAGGCCGGCCTCTACGCCGGTCTCCTCGTCGAGCCGAACAAGTCGGTCTGGATCGACGGACAGACGGGCGTCCATTACGGCTCGAACGACAACCGTCCGCCGGGCGCCGACGGGAAGCCGCCGATGGACGGCGGTCCGACCGGCTGGCAGGCCAACATCATCGACCGCAAGGACGAGAAGAACAGCTACCGCGAGTTCGCCCTCGAGTTCGCCGACTCGCAGCTCATCTACAGCGCCGCCTCGCGAGCGACGGCGTCGCCGTACGAGATCAACGGCAGCAAGAACCCCGACTACACCGGCTGGGCCGACCCCGGCCACGCCATCGGCGCGCCCGGCGGTCCGCTCGGCGTGCGCTCCTGCAACGCGCCGGCGGCGCCGTCGCCTCCCATCCCGGAGCTCGTCACGAATCTCGTCCCGACCGGCACGTACTCGGTGAACTACCGCAACGAGCCGCTGTCGCTGCGCGTCTTCAGCGGCGCCCCCACCGGCCCGACGAACACGAACGCGACCGATCTCTCGTTCGCCTTCTCCTCGATCTCCCGCAACACCGCCAATCTGAACGTGCAGCCAGCCCTCGGCACTCTGATCGCGCCGGGCGTCAACAAGTTCGTCTATCCCGGCGGCTTCACCGGCGCGCAGCCGACCGATCCCTACACGCCGCTCCTCCGCGCCTATGACGGCGACGAGATCCAGGTCCGCACGCTCGTCGGCGCGCACCTCTCGCCCCACTTCTTCAACTTCCACGGCGTGAACTGGCTGTTCGAGCCGCAGGAAGACGACTCCGGCTACCGCTCGGCGCAAGGCATGGGCATCTCCGAGCACTACGAGATGATCTTCCGCACGCCGAAGGGCTCGGGCCCGACGTCCGACTACCTCTACGAGACGACGTCCGACACCCTCGGCCGCAAGAACGGCAACTGGGGCATCCTCCGCTCCTACCGCGACGATCAGCGCGACCTCGTGCGCCTGCCGAACAACCAGAGCGGCAGCGACCGGCCGCCGGCCGGCTGCCCCGACGACGCGCCGCACCGCACGTACAAGGTGCGCGCGACGCGCATCCAGGACGTGACCAACGACGCGGCGCTCTACTACAACACCCGCGGCCAGGCCGGGCAGAACGGCGGGCAGAAGCTCGCCGATCCGTACGCCATCATCTACGTCGACGAGGCCGATCTCGACAGCTACGGCAAGCTGAAGAACCACGACCGCGTCGAGCCGCTGATCCTCCGCGCCGCCGCCGGCGAGTGCATCGACGTCACGCTCTACAACGCCCTTCCCACCACCTCGGTCGGCAGCCAGACCGTGACGCCGTCGTTCACGACGACGTTCACCGTCACCGGCAGCGCCGACGACGTCAAGAGCTGGCTCACGGCGCTCAGCGGCAACAACGGCGCGACCAAGCCGTTCTACCTGACGTCGTTCCAGGCCGCCTTCAACGCCCAGAACACGTTCGGCTACGTCCTCCCCGACTCGACGAAGTCGAACTCCATCGTCTGGAACTGCGTGAGCCCGAACTGCGGCGCGTCGGTGCCGACCGTGCCGCTGAGCGAGTGCACGACCACGATCGGCGTCACCGGCACCTCCGCGGGCAACCCGGCCGAGACGTTCGTCGTCTCGCGCGATCCGAAGGACAACACGAAGCTGGTCGTCTCGGCCATCGAGCAGGTGTCGATGATGACGTCGACGCAGGCCGGCCTGCACGCCTCGCTCCTCGACTACGACGTGCGCCACAGCGACGGCATGAACATCGGCATGAACCCGACGCAGTCCGCCGCGCCGGGGCAGACCGTGAAGTACGAGTGGTACGCCGGCCGCTACGAGCACGACGCCAAGACCGGCACCTTCAACCACTTCCCGATCGAATACGGCTCGGTGAACCTCAACCCCTCCGATCCGCTGCTGCAGCATCCGAAGGGACTCTTCGGCGCGCTCATCATCGAGCCGATCAAGGCCACGTGGAAGACCGACGCGAACTCGAAGGCGTCGGCGCGCGTGAACTACGAATTCAACGGCGAGAAGCGCACCTTCCGCGAGTTCGTGGCCATCATCCAGGACGACGCCTCGCTGATGCAGACCGGACCGGCCGGACAGACTCCGGTGCAGTTCACCGCGGCCAACCCGCAGTGGAGCCGCGCCTTCAACTACAAGATCGAGCCGATGGGCTACCGCTACATCAGCGGGAACTTCCTCACGAACAACGCCTCGAACGCGCCGAGCGGCATCATCCGCGCGCAATCGGACCAGCTCACGCTGAGCGATCCGCAGACGCCGGTCTTCGCCGCCGCCGCCGGCGAGGCGGTGCGCATCCGCATGCTCCATCCGGCCGGCATCGACGAGCAGGTGCTCACCCTCCACGGCCACAGCTGGGAGGAAGAGCCGTACGTCGTCGGCAGGACCGGGCCGTACGCTCCGTCCGCCCCGCGCGGCGTGGCCTCGGCGATCATCGGCCACAACCCGCTCTCGCAGCGCAACGGCTCCCGCGACTCCTTCGGCCCGAACATCTCCTGGGACCTCGTCATCGGCGAGTACGAGAACGGCCACGTGGTCGACGGCGCCGGCGGCATCGCCAGGACCAAGGGCGACTACATGTTCCGCACCTTCATCGGCACCGACTTCCTCGACGGCCTGTGGGGCATCCTCCGCGTCGGCGACGCCAACAAGGACGTCGTGACCGTGACCTACTACACGAACGGCTCCGACACGCGCTTCCCCGCCGGCGTCAAGGGGACGGTCACGGCGAACACCGGCAACGGCCAGGTGGCCAGCAAAGTCGAGATCTGGCGCGGCACGTCCGCGACGACCGGAAACCTCGTCGAGATCGTGAACGTGAACCAGAACACCGGCGATTGGTCGTCGGCGGCGAACGTCCAGCCGCCGATCTTCGTCCGCTCCGCCTGCACCGCCAACTGCACGCCCATCGGCCCATGGGGCACGATCACGATGGACAGCTTCATCCCGACGACCGGCGATCCGAAGCAGGCCGCCGCCAACGCGGCCGCCGCGACGCAGACCGAGGATGAACAGCTCGGGACGCACGGCATCGTCAGCCAGTTCCGCAAGGATGCGAACCCGCAGCCGCCGCCGGTGCCCCCCGAGGCCAAGCCCCCGCAACCATAAATGATGACCAAGCTCCCGATCCTTCTCTTCGCCATCGTCGCCGCGAGCCAAACAGCTCGCGGCGACGATGCTCTTCCGATCGTCCACCGCGCCACGCACGAGGGAATCACCGTGACGATGACGGTGGACCACCCCGGCAGCGCGCGCACGGCCGGTCCGGCCCGCGAGCGCGACGACGTCGTCGTCCGCGTGGAGCTGACCGACGAGGCCACGCACGCGCCGATCCGCGGCGTCAAGCCGGCGGTGTGGCTCGACAACGAGGGCAAGGGCACGCACCGCGACTCCTGCCACGACCGCATCAACGGCTACGCCGGCGGCAGTTTCCTCGGCCGCGCCGACGTCGACCTCAACACGTTCCGCGTCGTGGCCATGAACGACGACGACACGCTCAGCGTCGTCGATCCCCTCTTCGGCTTCGGCGGCACGAAGCTCCTGGCCATGGTGGCGCTCCCCTCCCCCGGCGGCGACTGGACGCTGAGCGACGACCAGACCTCGATCTTCGTCACCGCGCCCGCCGCGAAGCAGGTGGTGCGCGTCGAGACCGCCGGCTGGACGATCGCGAAGTCGGCGGCGCTCCCCGGCTCCCCGCGCCGCGTTCTCCTGCAGCCGGACGAAGGCTATCTCTGGACCGCGACGGACGACGCGCTCGTGGCGATGCGCCCGCGCGACCTCGCCGTCGCCGCCTCGCTGCCGCTCGACCGCGGCCGGCACGACCTCGCCGTCAGCCACGACAACCGCACGCTGTTCGTGACGACGTACGAGGCGGGCGTCGTGGCCATCGTCGACGTGGCCAAGCTCGCGATCGCGAAGAAGTTCTCCATCGCCTCGCCCGCCGCGGTGTCGTGGTCGGCGAAGAGCGCGAACGCCTACGTCGCCAGCGAGGCCGGCGCGATCGTCGCGCTCGACCGCGACGGCGTCGTGAAGACGATGAAGACCGCCGCGGGCGTGGCGCGCGTGCGCACGACGCCGGACGGCCGCTTCGCCCTCGCCCTCAATCCAAAGGAGAAGGCCATCGACGTCGTCGACGTGGTGGCGAACGCGATCGTGCAGAGCAACGAGCTCGCCGGGACGCCCGACGACGTCGGCTTCTCGTCGTCGATGGCCTACATCACGCTGCGCGACTCCGAGCAGGTGCAGATGATCGTGCTGGCCGGACTCGGCGCGAAGGGCGCGCCCGTCTCCGTCGCCGAGGTGCCGGGCGGCCAGCGCGCGTTCGGCGCCGAGCCGTCGCTCGCACCGCGCGTCGTGCAGGTATCCGGCGAGGAAGCGGTGCTCTTCGCCAACGGGCCGGACAAGGTCATCTACTACTACAAGGAGGGCATGGCCGCCCCGATGGGGAACTTCACGAACTACGGCCGCGCCCCGCGCGCAGCGATGGTGGTCGACCGCAGCATGCGCGAGCGCCGGCCCGGCGTCTACGAGAGCGCCGCGCGCCTCGCCGGCCCCGGCCGCTACGACGTGGCGCTGCTCGTCGACGCGCCGCGCGTCGTGCAGTGCTTCGCCATGACCGTGGCCCCCGACCCGCACCGTCTGGTGACGACGGCGCCGAAGGTCCAGCCGGCGCTGATCGCCGCCGCCGCGCCCGTGCACGCCGGCCAGAAGACGTCGCTCCGCTTCCGCCTGACCGCCCCCGACAACGCCCCCGCCCCGCCCCTCGGCGACGCGCTCGTGCTGATCTTCGCCCCCGGCGTCTGGCAGGGCCGCGAGCAGCCCCGCGCCGCCGCCGACGGCACGTACAGCGTCGACTTCACGCCGCCCGCCGCCGGCTCGTACTCGGCGTACGTGCTCGCGCCGTCGGTGGGACTGGACTACGCGCTTGCGGGGACCGTGCAGGTGCAGTGAAGAGAGTGCCGAGGACCGCCGGTTCGCACGTGTAATCTCCCGGTTCGCACGTGTAATCCGCCGGTTCGCACGTGTAATCCGCCGGTTCGCACGCGTAATCCGCCGGTTCGCACGCGTAATCCGCCGGTTCGCACGCGTAATCCGCCGGTTCGCACGTGTAATCCGCCGGTTCGCACGTGGGGAACTGCCGGTTCGCACGTGTAATCTCCCAGTTCGCACGTGTAATCTCCCGGTTCGCACGCGCAATCTCCCAGGTCGCACGTGCAATCTCGCGGTTCGCACACGTGGGAACCCCGGTTCGCACGTGTAATCTCCTGGTTCGCGCGTGCAATCTCCCGGTTCGCGCGTGTAATCTCCCGGTTCGCGCGTGCAATCTCCCGGTTCGCGCGTGTAATCTGCCGGTTCGCACGTGCAATCTCCCGGGTCGCGCGTGCGAACTGAGTGCATTGGAGCGCCGCCGTCCCGGCGGCCGGCGAGGCGGCGTCCTCGCCGCCTCTCATGAACGCCGGCGGGACGCCGGCGCGCCAGCCGGCGAGGACGCCGGCGCTCCGAGCCTACAAACTTAAGTCCTCAGTCCTCGAACAGGAACCCGAACCATGGCAGCAGCAGCGCGAAGTCGAGCATCATGCGCGTCATGCCGGCGATGCGCTTCGCGTCGTAGCCGCGCTTGCGCAGCAGGCGGCCGGCGGAGCGGCGCCAGTTCTCGAGCGGCACGTTGTCGCGGCGCGCGGCGAGGAAGTGGCGGAGCAGATCGTCCCAGTCGCGGAGGCCGACGGCGAAGTCCTTGCGGAAGAGGCGCTGCAGCGACTCGTCGGCGACGAGCGCCTGCCGCGCGCCCTCGTAGCGGGCGCGGAACGCCGCCTTCAACGCGCGCAGCCCCTCGGCCGCAACCGCGTCGCCAACGCGGTAGATCGCCTTCAGCGCGCCGACCGTGCCGCGCGTGTACGTGCGCACCGTGCCGCCGGCCATGTGCGTCAGGTCGAAGAACGTCCGGTCGAGGAACTCCTCGGCGTCGCAATACGAATAGTCGCGGCCCGACAGCACCACGGCGTCGTGATCCATGAAAATCGTCTGGATCGTCCACGCGCCGCCGCGGAACACGCGGCGCAGGCCGACGTTGCGGCCGACGAACGACTCGCCGCCGCTCGAGGCGCGCACCGAGCAGAAGAAGCCGTAGTAGTCGCCGAGCTGGCGCAGCGCGTCGACGTACGCGGCGTCCGCGGCGCGGCGGTTCTCCGGCACCGCGAACGCGGCGTCGAGATAGCCGCCCCAGGTGCGGTACTCGACCGGCGGCGGCGCGTACCCGGCCAGCACCTCGGAGAGCAGCATGTCGGCGAAACGGCGCGCGCCGTCGGGCGGCAGATCGAAGTACGCCGACAGGCCGTCCGCGCCGAGGTACGCGGCCAGACGGTCGACGCGGAACGACGACGTGTTCACCACCAGCGCCTGCTCCGGCGCCGTCGCCGCGATCCACTTTCCGGTCAGGCCGAAGCCGCCCGGATCGTTCGCCGGCATCGGCAGGCGCAGGCTCTCCAGGCGCGGCACCGCCGCCTCCATGGCCGCGCGCATCTCCGCGTAGCCGTCGCCGTAGCCGCTGGCGCGGCCGAAGTACGACACCAGCGACATGTCGCCGCGCGGGCCGGGGACGTCGATCACCGTTTTCAGGTGCACGATCCGCGACGTCGGCGCTTCGCCGCCGTACGCGCCGCGCCACAGCCGCGCCAGCGCCGAGCCTTGGCCGAGCTCCCAGCGCAGCAGGCGGCCGAACGAGCCGCCGTAGTAATGGTGCAGCGGCGTGAGCGCCGCGGCGGCGCCCGGCTTTTTGTAGACGCAGTCGACCGCGCGCGGGCCGCGCGTGCCGGCGCGCTTGATCTCGATCTCGACGTCGCTGCCGGGCGGCTTGACCACCATGGCCACGGTGCCGAGGGGAAATTCGATGAGCGCGTTGATCTCGGACGGCGTCGCGTCGGCGACCCAATAGACGGCCGGCTCGCGCATCAGCAACTCGACGATCGAGCGCTCGTAGCGCGGCAGCATCTCCAGCCCGCGGCGCATCTCGTCGCGGCTGAACGCGTTCACCGCGCCGTGGTACGGCACGCCGCGCGTCTGCCGCACGCGCGCGACGATCTCGCGCACCACCTCGCGCGGGCGGAAGCAATAGCGCCCCAGCGTCAGGAAGCACTCGTGCCGCGCGTGCGCGAGAAAGTCCGCGGCCGCGCGCTCGTCGCGGCGCGCCAGGCCGGCGTGGATCCACTCGAAGCGCAGCACGCGCGCGCGCAGCTCGGCCGCGAAGCCGGCCACGTCCGTCGTCGTGAAGCCCTCCTCGACGACGCGCCGCTGCACGCGCCTGCCGCTCCGCGTCAGCAGGCGGAGGTTGCGCAGGAACGAGGCGAGATCGGCCGCATCGTCGATGCGCAGGAGCTCGCACTCGAGCGCCAGGCAGGCGACGCGGCGCAGCTCCCACGAGGAGCGCGCCGCGCCGCGGGCGATGGCTGCCAGCTCGCTCGCGAAGGCGCGGTCGTAGTCCGCCTCGCTGCCGAGGCGGGCCACGATCGCCGCCGCGCGCGCGGCGTCGCCTCCGCCCTCGGGGCGGCGGAAGACGCCGGCGAGCGGCGGCGACTGCGACGATCCGGGCGGCGCGAGCGGCATCGGTGCGCGTCAGCGGGCGTCAGCCGCGTCCGCGCGAACCTTTGCTGCTGCGCGAGCCCGATTTGCCCTTGCCCTTGCCCTTCTTCTTGCCCTTGCCGCCGCCACCACCGCCGCTGCTCTTCTTGCCCTTCTTGCCCTTCTTCTTCTTGCCGCCGCCGGACGTGAGAGCGTTGGCGATGGCGATGTACAGCTCCTCCGCGCAGCTGCGGGAGATCGTGATCGTCACGGATGACGATGACGATCCTCCTCCCTTACTTGATCCCTTCGAGCTTGTGGCCACGACTCCTCCTTTCTTGCCTTAACGAATAGATGTTTTGAAACGGCGCGCTGTGAATCGGCGCGTAGGGGGTACGGGCGCGGATGCGCGCGGCCGTGGCGCGCATTTCGTCGGCCATGATCCGTCCGACGTTGTGCGGATTAGCGCGGTTGTAGCGCATCAGCACGTCCGGAATGTGCTTCGCGCGCCGCGTCGTGGCCATCTCCAGCATCGGCATCATGCAGGCCTGGTCCTCGACGATGCGGAAGTACTCGCCGTCGTCGTCGCGCAGGTCGGCGTCGTCGATGCGCTCCCACAGCCAGCGCTTGAACGTGCGCACGGCCGTGCCGAGCCAGAAGCCGTTGCGGAAGTCCGCGGTGTCGTCCGGATACGCGGGCCAGCGGCCGTGGCAGTGCGCCTCGACGTCGCCGAGCTCGACCGGGTCGGCGATCCACGAGCCGTACGTCATCCAGCAGTCGTGGCGCGCGTACGCGTCGCGGATGATGGCCAGCGCGTCGGGCGTGGCGAAGCAGTCGTCGCCGTCGAGGATGACGATGACGTCGTCGGGGTCGCACCCGCTGCGGGCGATGCCGCGCACGAGGTTGTGCATCGCATACAGCCGCCGCGCGTTCGCGACGACGTCGAAGCGCGGATCGCCCGCCGCCGCGCCGAGGGCGCGGGCGACGGTGGCGTCGCCGCAGGGATCGACGGTGACGTGCGCGGTGAAGTCGCCGTCGCTCTGCGCGCGGATCGAGTCGATGCAGCGCACGATGTACGCCTCGGCCGGGCCGCAGTTCGTGATGATGCGGAAGGTCATATTGACTTCCTTCGCCCCGCTTGCGGGGAGAAGGTGCCGCAAAGCGGCGGATGAGGGGCGCCATCCTCGCGAATTCGCCCCTCACCCGGCGCTGCGCGCCACCCTCTCCCCGCCACGGCGGGGCGAGGGGCCTTTTGAAGCCGTCCCATCACTTCCGCGCCGAAGATGCGCATCTCCTCGAGCTTCGGCGAGCCGGCCAGGATGAACTGCGTCACGCCGGCGGCGCGATATTCGAGCAGCGCCTCGGCCACGTCGTCGTACGAGCCGACGATGGCCACCATCATCGTGCCGTGCGTGCGCACCGCGCCGGTCCACAGCCACGGCGCCGGCCACTCCTCCGCGGCGCGCGCGTAGCCGTCGCGGATCATCTGCGAGTCGCAGCGGCCGACGTGCCTCGCCTGCCGCGTGAGCGAGTCGAGCGGCGCCGACGCGCGGAAGCGCTCCGCCGCCTCGCGCGCCTCGACCCGCGTGCGCCGCGCGATGACCATGCAGCGCAGCCCCGCTTCCTTCCCCGCGCGCAGCATCGGCGCGATCTGCGCCGCCACGCGCGCCGGGACGTCGGCGGGGATCAGCCGGCAATCCGCGTGCTTCACCGCCACCGCCGCCGCCGCGTCGGAGCAGCCGCCGGCGTAGATCTCCGGCCGCGGCGCGCGCGTCCGCACCCAGGCGCGGGCCACGCGGTACCAGCGCCCGTCGAAGTCGACCTCGCGGCCGCTCCAGATGCCGCGGGCGATGGTCAGGAACTCGTCGGTGCGCTGCCAGCGCTCGTCGTGCTCGGCGAAGTCGCCGTAGCGCCGCTGCTCCTCGGGCGTCGAGCCGGCCACGACGTTCAGCGCGACGCGGCCGCCGGTCAGCGCCGACAGCGTGTTGATCTGCTGCACGAACGACGTCGGCGCGGCCAGGCCCGAACGGACGGCGACGATGAAGCGCAGCCGCGTCGTGGCCATGCCGAGCGCCGTGGCCAGGACGATCGAGTCGGCCTTCTCCACGCCGAAGTCGATCAGCACCGAGTCGATGCCGTACGCCTCCGCCTCGCGGCAGAACGGCACCTGCGTCTCCAGCTCCGGCATCGAGCAGTCGTTGCTCACGCCGTGCTCTCCGCCGTGCGGCAGCCGCCAATGAATGCGCATCTGTCAAAAAGACGCGCAGGGAAATCGCCGTGTGAACGCGTCAGAAACCGCGGTAGATGAACGTCGAGTTGAACGACGCCATCATCAGCAGCGCCACGACGAGCAGCGCCAGCGCGAACGAGATGCCGAGATCCTTCAGCAACGCCTTCATCGAGCCGCTCCGAACATCAGCGCGAGGAACTTCGCCGCCTTCGGCAGCGGCAGCATGAACGGCACCCAGCCGATGGTGACGCAGAGGAACGTGAACGCCACGCCGAACGCGCGCGCGGCGCGGCCGCCGTACCATGGCCGGTCGGCGATGCTCGCCGGCGTCTTCAGCCGCACGACGTGATAGAGCGACAGCAGCGCGCCGTGGTAGACGCCCCACAGCAGGAACGCCGGCGTGAGCCCGTGCCACGCGCCGACGATGGTGAAGGTGACGACGTAGCTGATGACCGCGATGACCGCGGGGGTCTTGCGCAGCGACGTGCGGAAGAGCGTTCGTCCCACCGGCGTGAAGACGTAGTCGCGCACCCAGTGCGAGAGCGTGATGTGCCAGCGGTCCCAGAACTCGCGAATGTTGCGCGCGAAGTACGGCGCGCGGAAGTTCTCCGGCAGGGCGATGCCGAGGGTGCGTGCGAGGCCGATGGCGATGTCGGAGTAGGCGCTGAAGTCGAAGAAGATCTGCAGCGAGAACGCCAGGATGATGATCCAGGCGTGCTTCGTTGACGAGACGTAGGCCCGCTCGGCGACTGTGAGCGCGAGGACGTCGGCGAGGAAGAACTTCTTCGCCAGCCCGAGGAGGATGCGCAGGAGGCCGGCGTAGACGTTGGCGCTCGACGGCTCCGCGTCGCGCACCGCGGCGACGAACGCGGGGTAGCGCTTGATCGGGCCGGCGATGCGCGCCGGCGCGAAGAAGATGAACGCGAAGAGGTCGACGAGCGCGAGCTCGGCGATGCGGCCGCGGCGGCGCTCGATGATGACGTGCAGCAATTCGAAGGCGAGATACGAGAAGCCGAGAGGAACGAGGAGCGACGCTTTGAAGTAGACGAGGAGCGCGACCGTGGCGAGACCCGCGATCCAGGCGACCCACCTGCTCCCGGAGAAAAACGCGACGATGACGAGCGCGACGACGGCGAGAAAGAACCAGCCGGCGTAGATCGCGTAGAACGCCGCGCCCCACGACGCCAGCACGGCCGCGCGGAAACGGCGCGGCACGGCGAAGAACGAGATCCAGCAGCCGAGGAAGAGGGCGACGAAGCGGAGCTCGGTGAAGATCATCGCGCCGCCTCCCGCTCATGCCTCGCCAGCGCCTCGGCGATCTGCGCGGCGGCCGCGGGAATCGGGTGCTCGCCGTCGATCGTGAGCGACTTCGGCAGGCGCACGATCACGATCTCCGCCGACGGCGCGAACGCCGCGTTGAACGCGCCAACCTCCGCGTCGTCGTGCGGGCTGTTGTCCCACTCGAACTCGATGAAGACGACGCGCTTCCCGCGCGCCCGCGCGAGCCGCGCGAGATCGCCCATGATCCGCCGCCGTTCCGTCGGCACCGGCGCGACGCCGGGCCTCCGCGGCGCGCGCAGCGAGATGCCGCCGTTCGCCGGCGGGAACGACTCCGGCTGCAGCGTGCGCACGTGGAAGAGCCGCGCGAGATCGCGCTTGTGCATGTAGACGTAGATGCGCGCCGAGGTGCCGAAGAGCGCCGCCTGCATGCGGTAGTTCACGCGGTACATCTGCCAGACGCGCCCGAGCCACGACTGCAGCCGCCGCTCGGCGCGCTCCGGGCGCTCGAGATCGAAGCGCAGGAGATCGGCGTCGCTGACCGGGATCAGCGACGGCAGCAGCGGATTCGCCGTCTCGCCGATGACCTGCACGTAGAGCACGTCGACGTCGTCGAGGATGTCCTTGCCGACGAGGTAGCCGGTCCCGAGCTCCTGTCCGTTGATCGCGGCGTTGTAGACGCGCGCGTCGCCGGCGAAGCGCTGGTACTGCGCCGGGATGGCCTGTTCGGGTGCGAGGAAGTAGCCGAAGAGCATGGAGTTGCCGAAGAAGACGACGCGGCGGCGCTCGTGGCGCGGATGCTCGCGGAGGTAGTCGACGAAGGGACCGAGGCCAAAGAGATCGGAGTTCTCGAAGCGGAAGACCGTCGTGCCCTCGTAGTGGCGGCGCTCCGCGGCGTCGAGCAGCCGCGGCACGGCGCGGTCGAAGAGGACGAGCCACAACAGCAGAAAGAGGAGGCGGCGCTTCATCCCACGGCCTTGATCGACTCGGAGAGGCAGATCGTCTCGCCGTCCTCGTCGCGGCGGATGGCGTAGCGGAACGCGAGCTCGTTCGGATGGGCGTCGCTGCGGAGCACCGTCACCGCGATCGTCAGCGTGTCGTTCACGTCGGCGTTGCCGTAGTAGGCGACGCGGCGCCGGCGCAGCGAGCGCTCCGGCGCGGCGCCGGCGAGCGCGAGACGCTCGGCCGTGTCCATGAAGGCGAAGTAGTTCGCGAAGTAGACGAGGCCGGCGCCGTTCGTGTCGCGGTCGACGTCGATCGGATAGCGGTGCTCGCGCGCGCCCGCGACGCGCCAGCCATCATCGACGAGCCCGAGGAGCCCGCTCTCGCTCGCGGCGCGCGTGAGGTGGTACGGGTTCTCCTCGTTCGGCAGCGGCGGGAGCTCGCGGAAGTCCGCCTGCGCCGGCGGCGCGACACGCAAGCGGCTGTTGCCCTTCTCCGGCGTGATGAAGATGTTGGCGAAGAGGATCGACGGCGAGTCGTCGCCGAGGCGCTCGGGGCGGTCGAAGCGGAGCCGCCCCTCGAAGGCGATGTTCTTGAACGCGCGCAGGGCGACGGAGAAGCGGACGGTGTCGTCGAGGCGGAACGACTCGAGCGGCGCGGCCGCGGGGACGATCGTCTCGATGTAATAGAAGCTCGCGTAGACCTCGCCGCCCGCCGTCGTGCGCAGGCTCGAGAGCGGCACGCCGGCCGCGGCGGCGAGCGATTGCCACTGGAAGTGCCCGGCGTACTTCATCAGGAGGTGCTCGGAGAAAAAGCGGTGGTTCGTGTGCGGCAGGCCGAGGGTGAGGTCGTAGGTGTAGGCCATCACTGGAGGAGCGCGGCGATGCGGTTGACGGTCTCGAACTCCGTCAGCTCGTGGCGCGTCGGATCGATGACGACGCCGAAGGTGTCCTCGAGAAAGGCGATGACCTCGAGCACGCCGAAGGAGTCGACGATACCGCTGGAGATCAGCGGCTCGTCGAAACCGAGCTCGCCGCGGCGGATGGCGGCGCGGAAGCGGCCGACGAGAAACGCCGCGATCTGCTGCTGGGGGGACACGCGGGGGAGTCTAACCGACTCGGAGCGCCGGCGTCCGCGCCGGCCGGCGAGCAGGCCTCTCGCCTGCGGGCGGCGGGACGCCGCCGGGCCAGCCGGCGGGACGCCGGCGTTCCGGTCAGCGGTACAGCGGCGCCCAGCCGTCGTGATTCGCGAAGAGCCGCATGCAGCGGATCTGCTTCGCGTCGGTCAGATAGAAGCGGTGGTACTTCCGCGCCGGGATCACGATCATGTCGCCCTCGGTGACCTCGATGCGGATCCAGCGGTCGCCGCCGTCGCGCACGTCGAAGATGCCGTCGCCGGCGACGACGAAGCGCACCTCGTCCTCGGTGTGGAAGTGCTCCTTGTCGAACTTCGCGCAGATCGCCTCGAGGTTCGGCGTGGCCGGGCCGAGCTCGATGAAGTCTTCGTCGACGTAGCCGTGGTCGCGCTTGATCGCGGCGATCGTCTCCGCGCGCGCGGCGTCGCCGGGCGGCACGCGCCACGACAGCACGCCGTGCGTGGCCAGCTCCTCAGCTTCGATAGCCCGCCGAGGCTCGTCGAGTGGGTACGCTCGCATCGTTTCCTCCTCCCATCACCGTCGGAATTCCGGCGCGCCGCATCTCCGCGGCGGCGCGGAAGAGATAGTCGTAGCACTCCGCGTGCGTCTTCGCCGAGACCCAATCGGCGCCCCAGATGTACGCGCCGTGGCGCCGCACGAGCACCGCGTGCGTCCGCGGGTACGCGAGGATCGCCTCCTCCAGCGCCTCGGCCAGGTCGCACTCGCGCGCCGTGTTCTCGATGATCGGCACCACCAGGCGGTCGCCGTAGGCGTGGCCGGCGATCCCCTTGATCATCTCCAGATGCGACACCGCGAACTCCGCGTCGAAGAGCAGCGTGGCCATCACCGAGTGGATCGAGTGGCTGTGGATCACCGCGCCGGCGCCGCGCAGGTTGACGGCCTTGAGAAAGAGCGCGCTGCACTCCGACGGGCGCAGCGACGGGTCGTCGGGGCGCGCGAGGAGCGAGCCGTCGAGGGCGACGGCGAACATCTGCTCCGGCCGCATCCGCTCCTTCTGCACGCCGCTCGGCGCGACCACGACGCGGTCGCCGTCGCGCAGGCAGATCCCCCCGCCCGTCCCGCTGACCCAGCCCAGGTCATAAAACGAGCGCGCCAGATCGCAGATCAGCTCTTTATACTGGTCGGACATCCAACAAGGAGACGAAGCGATGAAACGACTCGTGATTGCATTGTTTGCGGCTGTGTTCGCCATGGGCGTGGCCGTGGCCCAGGAGCACCCGGAGCATCCGACGAACAAGAAGGCGGAGAAGAAGGGCTACTCGGTCGACGACATGGACAAGGCCATCCGCGCGGCGATCGCCGAGCGGGAGACGAACGGCGTCTACCAGCTCAAGGACGGCGACAAGACGTGGGACCTCAAGCTCGACAAGGTTCACCGCGAGCGCCTGGCCCGCGTCAGCGAGAACACGTACTTCGCCTGCACGGACTTCCAGTCGACCGACAAGCACACCGTCGACGTCGACTTCTTCATGAAGGACGACGGCGGGAAGCTGGTCATGACCGACGCCACGCTGCACAAGGTCGACGGCCAGCCGCGCTACAACTGGCAGGAGAAGGACGGCTACTGGGTCCGCGTGCCGGTGAAGTGAGGACGAGGGCGCACGGCGTGCGCCCCTACTTCGACGGGCAATCCTTCGCCGGCGGGTTCGGCGGCGGCTGAAGGTGGTGCTCCTTCATGTAGTCGTAGAAGTGCTTGTTCGAGAAGGCGTCCTCGGCGAAGGTCCCGGCCGACCAGATGCTCGTGCACGCGGACGTGCGGCAGCCGCCGCCGAGCGTCTTCATCTTGCCGGTCTTCAGCGGACAGGTGCAGACGGCCTTGCTTGGATCCTTTTCGTCGATCGCGCACGGCGCGCCGTAGCACAACGCCCAGACCGTGTCGGGGTTGTCGCACGTCAGCGTCTCGTTCGTGGCGTTGAAGAGATTCGAATAGGTGGAGATGAGGAAGGTCCGGCCGTTGCGCGTCACCGGCTTGCGGTCGTCGCACGAGCCGGGTCCCATCGACCACCCGCTCTCGACCGCGCAGGTGCAGTTGGCCTGCGAGACCGTGTACTTGCCGTCGCTGCCCCGCGAGACGATGGGAAGGCACGGCGCCTTGATGCAGAGCGCGTAACGCTCGTTGCAGAACAAGGCCGGCCGCTCCGGCTCCGCGGCGAACATCGGCGAGGCAAGGAGAAGAAGCAGAACGGCTTTCCGCATGACGGAAAAAATTAGGGCCGCTCCGCGCGGTTGTCAATGGAGGACAGGCGCTCGCGCCTGTCCTCCCCATCGCGTTACTGCTTCTGCTGCCGCTCCTGGCGCCGCGCCGCGCGCTCGGCCTTGAGGGCCTCGAACTGCGTGCGCTGCTCGGGCGTGAGGATGGAGACGAACTTGTCCATCTCCGCCTGGCGGAGCTGCTTCATCTGCGCGCGCTGCGACTGCGCGGTGGCCTTGAGCTCCGCCACCTTCGCCTCGTCGCCGGCCTGCTTGGCGGCGCGGAGGTCTTGGCGGGTCTGGCGAACCGACTGGAAGAACGCCTTGTTCTCCTCGCGGAAGCTCTGGTGGAAGGTCTTGAGCTGCTCCTTCTGCGCGTCCGTGAGGTTGAGCTTCTTGGCGAGGTGCGCGGCCATCGCGCCGCGGCGATGTCCATGGCCCCACGCCTTTCCGCCGTCGTTCGCGGCGGCCACGGCCAGCGTGCCGCTGAGGGCGGCCACGGCCAGGATTGCGATCATCTTTTTCATATTTCTTTCTCCGATTTTGGATTTCGTACTGCCACGCATATGACGACCGACCTTCGATTTCGTTGAATCGGCCCCGGCAAAAAAAGTTGGCGGCCCGATTGCGATAGTGACCAGCCGTTGGTCAGTTCTCACGGGGGAAAAAACAATGAAAAGCACAGGCAAAATCACGGCAATTATCGCAGCAACGGCCGCGCTGAGCATGCTCGCCGCGACGTCCGCTTCCGCGGAAGAGCGTCATCGCGACGGGACATGGCGCGACAACAGCGGCTACTCGCGCGACAACGGCGGCCATCGCGACAACAACAACGATCGTAACGAATCGCGAAACAACAACAACTACCGCAACGAGTCGCGAGGCAACAACACGTATCGCAACGAGTCGCGAAGCAACAACTACCGCAACGAATCGCGAAGCAACGGTTACCGCGGCGAGCGCCGCGACGACCACTTCACCGAGCGCGGCCGCATCAGCCGCTTCACGCGCGAGCGCGACGGCTACCGCGTCTGGCTCGGCGGCGCGCGCTCGTACTGGATCCCGTCCTATCGCCTCGGCGGGCGCCGCCTGGCCATCGGCCTCGACATCCGCCTCGGCGGCATCTTCAACGGGACCTACGTCGACGTCGACGCCCTCGGCTGGCCCGGCGATCCGTACTACAACGACGGCTACTACGCTCCCGCGCCGTACTACGCGGACGGCTCATTGCGCGGGCGCGTGGAGCGCGTCGACCTCCGCTACGGCACGCTCCTGCTGCGCGATGAGCGCAGCGGCCGCGTGATCGAAGTCGACATGCGCGCCACCGACCGCCGCGGCGGCCTCGATCTCGACGACCTCCGTCCCGGCGACCGCGTCACGCTCGACGGCTCGTGGGACCGCGGCTACTTCCACGCGTACCGGATCGACGGCGTGCGCCAGTATTAATCGCCGCCACGTGGCACCCCTCATCCGGCGCTGCGCGCCGGGTGAGGGGCGATTCCGCGCTACGGTGCTAATCCCCCCAATGGCCTTAAGTTTGACGTCGCTGTCACGCTGGGCTCGGAGCGCCGGCGTCCTCGCCGGCTGGCGCGCCGGCGTCCCGCCGGCGTTCATGAGAGGCGGCGAGGACGCCGCCTCGCCGGCCGCCGGGACGGCGGCGCTCCAATGCTCGCCGAGCGACGCTAACTGAAGGCCATTCGGTACTAATCGACGGTCGACCGCAGGCGCTTCGTTTGGCTTCGCCGTTTCTTCGCCTCGAGCCGCGCGCGTTTGGCCGCGCGGCTCGGGCGCGTTTTCTTCCGCTTCTTCTCTTCCACGAGCGCGTCGCGCAGGACCTCCTCGAGCCGCGCCAACGCCCGGTCGCGATTGGCGAGCTGGCTGCGCTCCGCCTGCGACGTCACGCGCAGCACGCCGTCGCGGTTGATCCGCCCGGCCAGCCGCGCGCGCACCCGCTCCTTCTGCGCGTCGTCGAGCGGCAGCGCGTCGACGTCGACCTCGATCGTCACGCGCGTCTCCACCTTGTTCACGTTCTGCCCGCCCGGCCCGCCGCTGCGCGACGTCGCCGCGCGCAGGAGCTGCGCCGCGACGACGATGCCGTTGCCGAGGTCGAGGTCTCTCATGCCGTGCGCGTCGCCGCCAGCATCCCGCACGCCGCGTGACGCGCGGCGCCGCCGGAGTAGCGGCGGACGACCGGGATGCCGAGCGTGCGCAGCGCGTCGCGGAACGCGCCGAGCTCCGCGTCCGTCGCGCGTCGATAGCCGTTCGGGCGGGCGTCGTTCACGTCGATGAGATTGAGGCGGAGCGGAACGCCGTCGAAGAGCGCGCGCAACGCTTCGACTTCGTCGACGCCCGTGTTGATCCCGCCGAGGACCACCCAGGCGATCGTCACGCGTCCGCCGGCGGCGCGCTGGTACGTGCGCACGGCCTCCGCGAGCTCCGCGGCCGGCCACGCGCCCGCGACCGGCAGCAGCGCGCGGCGGCGCGCGTCGATCGCCGACGTCATCGACACGATCAGGCGGTACGGGCGGCGCTCGCGCGCGAAGCGCTGGATCGCCGGCACGAGGCCGACCGTCGAGATCGTGATCGCCTTCGCGGCGATGCGGCCGCCGCACGGATGCGCGAGGATCTCCGCGGCGCGCATCACGGCGTCGTAGTTGTGCAGCGGCTCGCCCTGGCCCTGAAACACCGCGCCGCCGACCTCGCCCGGCGCCTCGTCGCGCACGGCGAGGAACTGCGCGACGATCTCCCACGCCTCGAGATGGCGCGCCAGGCCGAGGCGGCCGGTCGCGCAGAAGTCGCAGCCCATCGCGCAGCCCGCTTGCGTCGACACGCAGACCGTGAAGCGTCCCGCCGCTTCGAGCGGGATGCGCACGGCCTCGACGAACAGCCCGTCGTGCAGGCGGAAGAGGTACTTCACGAAGCCGTCGGCCGGATCGGTGGCGCGCTCGACGATCTCGAGGCGGCGGCGATCGATGAAACGCCGGACGCCTTCCTCGACCGCGCGCGGCACCGGCCGCGACGACGGGAAGCCGTCGCGCCCGCGCGCCACGGCGTGCGCGACGATGCGCCGCGCCTCGGCGTCGCGCACCGCCACGCCGCACGCGCGGAGCTGCGCGGCGAGATCGTCGGGCAAAAGGCCGAAGAGGTTCATGAGGGAGCGATTGGCGATTGGCGGTTAGCGGTTGGCGATTAGGGATTCGCGATTCGCGATTCGGGTGGGCGGGCCCAATCGCTAACCGCTAACCGCCAACCGCTAATCGCCAATCGCCAATCGCCAATCGCTCGATCATGATAAACGTTGCGGCCATGAGCGACCGCCGCTGGTCCGTCCTCGTCGCCATCGGCGTGAGCACGCTCGTGGCCGGGCTCGACACCAGCGTCGTCAACACCGTGCTGCCGCTCCTGAGCCGGCAGCTGCACGCGAGCGTGGCGGCGATCGAGTGGGTGTCCACGATCTACCTCCTCGTCATCAGCGCGCTGCTCCTCGGCGTCGGGCGCGCCGGCGACCTGCGCGGGCACAAGCGGATGTACCTCGGCGGCTTCGCCGTCTTCATCGTCGCCTCGGCGCTCTGCGGCGCCGCGCCGACCGCGAACTGGCTCGTCGGCATGCGCGCGTTTCAGGGCATCGGCGCGTCGATGCTCTTCGCGAACGCGCCGGCGATCCTGACGAAGGCCTTCCCCGCCGAGCAGCGCGGCCGCGCCCTCGGCGCGCTGGCGACGTTCACGTACCTCGGCCTCACCGCCGGCCCCGCGCTCGGCGGCTGGCTCGCGCAGGTCTTCGGCTGGCGCTCGGTGTTCTACATCAACATACCGATAGGTATGGTGGGTATCGTCCTCGGCTGGCGCGCCATCGACGACGACCGTCCGCACGGCGCCGCGGAGCGCTTCGACTACGCCGGCGCCGCGCTCTTCACGATCGGCCTCGTGGCTCTCCTGACCGCGCTCGACCAGGGCCACGCGTGGGGCTGGAGCTCGCCGCTGACGCTGACCCTCGGCCTGGCCGCGCTGGCGGTGCTGGCGGCGTTCGTCGTCGTGGAGGGACGCCGCGGCAACCCGATGCTCGACCTCTCGCTCTTCCGCAGCCGCGTCTTCAGCGCGGCGACGGTGACGGCGCTCTTCAACTACATCTGCGTCTACTCGGTGCTCTTCGTGCTGCCGTTCCTCCTGATCCAGGGCCGCGGCCTCGGCACGCAGGAGGCCGGGATGGTGCTGACCGCGCAACCGATCGTGATGGCCATCGTGGCGCCAATCAGCGGCGCGCTGTCGGACCGGATCGGCTCGCGCGCGCCGGCGACGCTGGGGATGATCCTCCTGGCCGCGGGCCTGTTTCTGATCGCGCGCCTCTGCGACGGCGGCTCGCTGCGCGCCATCGCGGCGGCGCTCGCGCTGGTCGGCCTCGGCATCGGCATCTTCGTCTCGCCGAACAACAGCGCGCTGATGGGGGCGGCGCCGCGGCACCGCCAGGGCATCGCCGCCGGCGTCCTGGCCACGGCGCGCAACGTCGGCATGGTCCTCGGCATCGGCATCGCCGGCGCGGTCTTCACGACCGTGCTCGCCCACGGCGGCACGCTCGTGCGCGGCGTCGAGGAGAGCTTGTACGTCGCCGTCGGCATGGCGGTGTTGGGCGCGGTGACGGCGTTCGTGCGGGAGTGACGCCGCGGCCGCGCCCGCCGCGGCTCATCCGTTCGGATCGACTGTCGGACCTTGATCGACGTGCACTGCGAACGTCAGCGAGTAGAGAAGGAAGATGAGCATGTACATACACGACAATCTGCATGGACGAGCGCGCCGCGGCAAGGCCCGCGACCGGAGGTTGACTCGACCGTTTCGGCGGCCTCACCCGGCGTTAACGGATGAGCGTCAGCGCCCTCTCCACGAGCTGGCGGAAATCGGGATCGTGGCCGAGGCGATACTCGAGCCACTGCGCGGCCGACTCGAATCCGATCAGCACGCCGGCCGGCACGCCGTGGCGAACGATGACGATCGTTTCCGTCTCCGCCTCGCGGAGGATCTGCGGCAGGCGCTCTTTGACTTCAGAGAGCGGGACTTCTCTCATCGCTCGCCTCTCCGCGGCAGGAGCACGATGCCGTACAGCTCGACGTCGTCGGCCTCGGCGAGCGTCATCGGCGGGTAGTGTGAGTTCGCGCTGAGCAGCATCTTCCGCCCGTCGACGACCTGGTAGTACTTGAGATAGATCGACGCGTTCACGCGGATGACCACGATCTTTCCCAGCGCCGCGCGCCAGCTGGCGGCGCGGGCGAAGTAGACGACGTCGCCGTCGTGGATGCCGGCGTCGATCATCGAGTCGCCGATCACGCGCGCCGCGGACCGCGCGCCGCGCTTCCATAGCTCCGGCGGCACGCTCTTGCGCGACGCGCCGCCTTCGAAGAGCACGATGTTCGGCGTAGCCGCTGCGGGATACGCGGTCACGGTCCGCGACGGCGGCCGTTTGTGGACGGCCGGCGGCGGCCGGACGTCCTGGTGCCGGTCGACGAACTCCGTCAGCGTCCGCAACGCCTGCCGCACGTCCATGGCCGGCTTTCCGGCGTAGAGGTCCTCCATCCGTTTTCCGATGGCGGCGAGCACCGCCTCGACGTCGGGCAGGCTCGGTCGTTTCAGGCGTCCGTTCAGCAGACGGCTCAGACGCGACGCGCTCATGCCGGCGAGATGAGCGATCTTCTTCTTCGGCACGCCGCTGGCCTTCACCGCGGCATGAAGTCGCTCGATCACGTCCATGCCGCTACAGTAGGGTTGCCGCCGCGGCGCGAATTCGGGAGCACTTGCGGCAGGGCGCAAATGCTCCGCGGATCAGTTGCGGAATTCGCGATTCTTGCGATCAGGAGACTATAAGTTACTTTCGGACCACGCGCAGCGCCCTATTTGCAATCGTGGAGTGCGATGAAAAGCACGCGCACGTCGGCGTCGCCGTCGACGGCGACCTTCCACTTCGCATGACTCGGCACCGGCGCCGTTAATGACTCGAACTGGCTGGAAATGACCTGCGCGACGAAATTATCGGCGGCGGATGCTGCCGCGACCTCCTCGGTAGGGCTTCCCGGACGGGCCGCGGTGACATAGAGACGGGCGATCGCAGAGCGCTTAGCAGGCGAGCCCGCGATGGTGGCGATGACGAATCCCGCCGTGCCGGAGTACTCCGTATTGATGTTGCGCTGTTCGTATGGCATGCACTACCTCCAGCAGTTAGTGCATAAAGATGAGGAAACGTTTCATCCGTGGTGCGGGCGCGGTGACGCGCTCGTGCGGGAGTGAACGCCGCCGCGGCAAGGCCCGTGACCGGAGCTTGACTCGACCTTGTCGGCGGCATCACCCCGCGTTGACGCGCGCGCCCCCAACTGCCAAATCGCCACGAACCGCAACCGCACCGGATACGGGGTCGAGCAGGCACGACGCCGTCGCGGTCTCGCCGGCGACGTCGCCGCGGCGGGCGGGACGCCCGCGGGCCAGCCGGCGAGACGCCGGCGCTCCTATCGCAAGTATGCCAAGACGTCAGCCATCGGACGCGCGAAGTAGAAGCCCTGCGCGTAGTCGACGCCGAGCGTCCGCATCCGCTCCACCTGCTCGGCGGTCTCGAGGCCTTCCACCGTCACCTGCATGCCGAGCGTGCGCGCCAGCGCGGAGACCGTGCGCACGATCTCGTCGCCGCGGCGCGCGTCGGCGTCGAGGAGGAACGAGCGGTCGATCTTGATCATGTCGAAGGGGAACTGGCGCAACGAGCTGAGCGACGAGTAGCCGGTGCCGAAGTCGTCGAGGCTCAGCCCGACCTCGGTCGCGCGCAGCTCGCGCAGCAGCGCCCCCGCGGCCTCGGCGTTGTCGATGAGCAGCGACTCCGTGACTTCGAGGTGCAGCCGGTGCGGCGCCACGCCGGCATCGCGCAGCGCGGAGGTGACGATCTCGACGACGTTCGGCTGGAGCAATTGCTTCGGCGAGAGGTTGACGTGGATGTCGACGTCCTCGCCCCATTCGCGCAGCTGCCGCAGCGACTCCCGCAGCACCCACTCCCCGATCGGCACGATCAGCCCCGTCTCCTCCGCGAGCGGAATGATCTCGTCGGCCGACACGAGCTCGTCGCCGCGCTGCCACCGCACCAGCGCCTCGAAGCCGGCCAGGCGCCCGCTCTGCAGCTCGATGACCGGCTGGTAGTGGACGCGCAACTCGCCGCGGTCGATGGCGCGGCGCAGGTCGGTCTCGATCTCGAGCAGCTTCACGGCGCGCTCGTGCATGGCCACGTCGAAGAGCTCGTGGCGCGCCTTCCCCGCGGCCTTGGCGCGGTACATGGCGATGTCGGCGTCGCGCAGCACGTCCTGCGGCCGGTGGTAGCCGGTCGTGCTGAGGGCGATGCCGATGCTGACGCTGGTGAAGATCTCGTGCGGTCCGATGCGGAACGGCACGAGCAGCGCGTCCTGCAGGCGCTGCGCGGCGCGCACGGCGTCGGCCTCGTGGTCGATGCCGTCGATGAGCATGGCGAACTCGTCGCCGCCGAGGCGGGCCACGGTGTCGCTGGAGCGGAGCATGTGCGCCAAGCGCTCGGCGACGGCCACGAGGAGCTCGTCGCCGAAGACGTGGCCGAGGGAGTCGTTCACGACCTTGAAGCGGTCGAGGTCGAGGAAGAGCACCGCGAACATCGCGTCGGGATGCCGGCGCTGCTGCTCCATGGCGCGCTCGAGGCGGTCCATGAAAAGGGCGCGGTTCGGCAGGCCGGTGAGCGCGTCGTGAAAGGCGTCGTGCATGAGGCGGTCGACGGCGAGCTTGCGCTCCGTCACGTCGGTCTGCGAGCCGGCGAAGCGCACCGGCGTGCCGCCCGTGTCGCGCACGGCCAGGCCGCGGCTGAGCATCCAGCGGTACTCGCCGTCGCGGCAGCGCATGCGGTGCTCGCTCTCGAGGTGCGGCGTCTCGCCGCGCAGATGGCGCTGGATGGCGGTGCGCAGCAGCACGACGTCGTCGGGATGCACGCGCGACAGCCACTCCTCGGGCGACTGGCCGATCTCGGCCTCGCCGTAGCCGAGCATGGCCTTCCATCGCGGCGAGTAATAGACGTCGTCGCCGCGCAGGTCCCACACCCACAGCCCGTCGTTCGCGCCGCGCGCCGACAACGCGTAACGTTCCTCGCTCTCGCGCAGCGCCTGCAGCGTGCGGCTCTGCTCGATGGCGTAGCGAATCGAGCGCTCGAGCAGCGGCGCGTCGATCTGGCCTTTGACGAGGTAGTCGGCGGCGCCGGCGCGCATGGCGGCGAGGTCGATGTCGCCGTCGCCCTGCCCGGTCAGCAGGATCAGCGGCGCGACGACGCCGAGATCGCGGGCGTGGTGGAGCAGCTCGAGGCCGTCGTGCTCGCCGAGGCGGTAGTCGATCAGGGCGACGTCGTGGCCGTTGCGCGTGAGCGCGCCGAGCGCTTCGTCGAACGAGGAGACCCAGTCGAGCTCGAAGCGCGTGCGCCGGCTCTCGCCGAGGAGGTCGCGCGTGAGGACGAAGTCGTCCTCGTCGTCCTCGACGAGCAGGATGCGTACGGCGCGCGCGTCACGATCGTTCAATGCGGTTGGTCGATGTGGTCCGGCGGCAGCTCGACGATCTCGATCCAGTAGCGGCCGATGTCGCGCATCACCGTGACCAGCCCCTCGAAGCTGACCGGCTTGGTGATGAACGAGTTCGCGCCGAGGTCGTACGTGCGGTAGATGTCCTCCTCGGCCTTCGACGTGGTGAGGACGATAATCGGAATGCGCCGCAGGTCGGGGTCGGCCTTGATCTCGCGCAACGCCTCGCGGCCGTCTTTGCGCGGCATGTTCAGGTCGAGCAGGATGAGGCCGGGCGCCGGCGACGCGGCCGCGTCGGTGTAGGCGCCGCGGTGATAGAGGTAGTCGAGCAGCTCGTCGCCGTCCTCGACGAAGCGGAGGTCGTTGACGACGCGGCTCTCCGCGAGCGCGTCGGCGGCCAGCATGCGGTCTTCTTCGTCGTCATCCGCGAGCAGGATGACGATCGGCTTGCCGTGGTCAGGCATGGTTCTCCTCGTGGTGCGCCGGCAGCGTGACGATGAACGTCGAGCCCTCGCCGGGCCTGCTGCGCGCCGCGATCTCTCCACCGTGGCGTTGCGCTATTTTGCGACAGATTGCCAAACCGATTCCCGTTCCCTCGTAAGTTCCGCGGCCGTGCAGGCGCTCGAACATCGTGAAAATGCGGTCGGCGTACTTCTCCTCGAAGCCGATGCCGTTGTCGTCGACGACGATGCTGGCGTGGCCGTCGCGCAGCTCGCCGCGGATCTCCACCCGCGGCGGCACGCCGTCGCGATGGAACTTGAGCGCGTTGCTGGCCAGGTTCTGCAGGAGCTGGCGCATCTGCAGCGGATCGGCGTCGATGGACGGCAGCTCGCCGATGACGATCTCGCCGCCGGCGTCGTGCGCGCGCAGCTCGAGGTCGTGCGCGACCTCCCGCGCCACCTGGCCGAGGTCGACGTGGACGAACGGCTGGGCCTTCGTGGTCACGCGCGAGAACATCAATAGATCGTTGATGAGAGTCTGCATCCGCTTCGCCGCGGCCTGCATGCGGTCGACGTAGTCGCGCCCCTGCGGCGCCAGCTCCTCGGCGTGCTTCGCTTTCAGCCGGTCGCCGAAGGCCTGGATCTTCCGAAGCGGCTCCTGCAGGTCGTGCGAGGCGACGTAGGCGAAGTCCTCGAGCTCGCGGTTGCTGGCCTCGAGGCGGCGCATGGCCGAGTGCAGCTCCTCCTCGGCGCGCTTGCGCTCGCGGATGTCGCGGGCGATGACGACCGCGCCCTCCTGCACGTTCGCCTCGCTGACCGGCGAGATGGAGATGCTGACGTCGATGGCGTGGCCGTCCTTGTGGCGGAGAAGCCGGTGCTGGTCGCGGATGGCGCCGCGGCGCGAAAGCTCGCGCAGCGTGCGTGAGATGGTGGCGTCGCCGCTCGTGACTTCGAGGGTATCGATGGAGCGTCCGAGCAGGTCGGACTGCTCGTAGCCGAGGAGCGTGCGCGCGGCGCTGTTGAGGACGCGGATGCAGCCGTCGGCGTCGAGGACGAAGAGCGCGTCGGCCATCGTCTCGAGGATCTCCCGCGCCGCGCGCGCCGCGGTGATCGGTGCCAGGCGGTGGCGCAGGATGGCGGTCCAGGCCACGGCCATGAAGGCGAGGACCGGCACGTAGCCGACGGGGCGCATGGCCGCGCCGAACATCGGCAGGAAGTCGATGGAGGCGAGGTAGACGACGGCGAAGGCGATCATCATCCGCGCGACGCGCCGCCTCCGCTTCCGGTCCTCGGTCTTGCGGTATTCGTTGATGCCCTCGACGAGCTGCGCGCCGAGGACGCCGAAGAAGAAGACGAGGAAGGGCCGGAGGAGGTAGCCGGCGGCGGGATAGAAGCCCCACGGATGCGCCACGACGTCGCGCGCGATCGATCGGCCGGCGAGGGCGACGATGGCGAAGACGATGGCGACGACCCAGACGAGGTGGACGACCCGCCGCCGCCGCGAGTGGAGCCGCAGCGCGGTGGTGGTGAAGTCGTAGATGGCCGCGGGCAGCAGCGCGACGCCGGCGAGGCCGAGGCGGCCCCATTCGACGGCGGTGACGGCGTCGCGGGAGAGGAACATGGCCGCGAACGCGCCGAACCAGACCGCGACGAGGACGATCATCGCGCAGAAGAGCACAGCCACGCGCGAGGAACGCTGCCGGGTGAAGACGACGATCGCCAGGATGAGCAGCGCCGCCGCGACGAGCAGCCAGGGGATCGTCTGGGGATGCCAGAGCATGGATGAACGCTAGTGTAGCGGCAGGTCAGGGACGTTCGACCGCGACGAAGCGTTTGGCGGCCCTGGCGAGGCGGGCGTCGGATGTGATGAGGGTTGCGCGAAGCGTTTCGGCGAGAGCGACGTAGACGGCATCGTACGCCGTGATGTTGGCGTGCAGCTCCCAGACGCGCAGCAGAAACGGCTGATGAGCATAGCGTTTGATCGGGAGAGCGAGGTAATGAGCGATGGCCATGCTCGCCCGTGCGTCGTCGAATTCGTCCCGCAAACGGCTGCCGCGGATGAAGTGCAACACTTCCACGTCGATCAGGTGCGGAGCATGGAGCACCCGAAACGTCCGCAGATGGTCGCGCAGATGCGTCGCGTGCACGGCATCGACGAGGAGCTCGACGACGGCCGAGGCGTCAACGACGACGCTCGATGGTCCTGGCACGTTGATCCCGTTCCTCGCGGATCGTCTCCGCCGGCGGACGGCTGAGCTTCACGGGCGGAAGCGACACCAGCCGCTCGAGCAGCTCTTCGATGGTCGGCTGCTCCGCCTCGCGTTGGATCTGTTCGAGAAGGTAATCCGAGAGTGACTTGCCGGCCTGCGCCGCGCGCGCCTTCAGCGTCCGGTGCAGGGCCTCGGGCACGTTGCGAATCTGGATCATCCTGGTCATGAGACGACGATAGGAACATGCGCTGCGCATGTCAACATGCGCAGCGCATGCAAGCATGTGCGACGCGTTGACGTCGCTGTCACGCTAGGCTCGGAGCGCCGGCGTCCTCGCCGGCTGGCGCGCCGGCGTCCCGCCGGCGTTCATGAGAGGCGGCGAGGACGCCGCCTCGCCGGCCGCCGGGACGGC
>Ga0070717_10000102_pt1 | contig 66610 bp, 38 predicted proteins | sample LARL113metaG_FD_71366 | JGI IMG/M metagenome (GOLD analysis project Ga0070717, IMG submission 71366) | Corn, switchgrass and miscanthus rhizosphere microbial communities from Kellogg Biological Station, Michigan, USA - LAR L11-3 metaG | ecosystem: Host-associated > Plants > Roots > Rhizosphere ...
CGATTTGAAACCCGCTCTCATTGGAGGATGTGTCCTTCCAAGTCAGACGGATCCGCGTGCTCGAAGTCGCGGTGGCCGTGAGGTGAGTAGGAGCCGAAGGAACAGTCGCGGGCGGTGGTGGTGGCGTGGATACCGTGGTGGCGGAAGCGGCCGCGGTGAAAGCGGAGTTGCCCGCGGCGTTGATGGCGCGAACCCGGTAGGTGTAAGCGGTCGAAGGACTCAGCCCCGTGTTCGCGAAGGTCGTGACGTTCGCTCCGACGGTGGTGAGGAGAGCGAAGGCGTTCGTTCCGGTCGACCGTTCAATCTGGAAGCCGGTTTCGTTATTCGAGCCGTCGCTCCACGAAAGGTTGATTTGGGTGCTGGAAATCGCACGCGCGGCCAGATTCGTGGGTGCCGCAGGGGCTGTGGCCGGAGGGGGAGGAGGCGGTGGTGGCGGCGTGGATACGGTGGTGGCCGAAGCGGTCGCGGTGAAAGCGGAGCTGCCCGCGGGATTGACCGCGCGGACCCGGTAGTTGTAGGTGGTCGAAGGAGTCAGCCCGGAGTTCGCGAAGGTGGTGACGTTCGCACCCACCGTGGCCAGGAGGACAAAACCTCCGCTGCCGATCGAGCGCTCGATTTGGAAGCCGTCCTCATTGCTCGAGGCGTCGGTCCAGGACAAGTTGACCTGGGTGCTGGAAACCACGCTGGCCGTGAGGTTGGTGGGCGCCGACGGTGGGGTAGCGGTGGGTGGAGGCGGCGGTGTGCCTTTCCAAAAAGCGAGAAGCGTGGCCAGCGCTTGGGGTTCGTTTTGGGGCGCGGGGCGATTCAGTTGATCGCGGTCGTTGACCCCATGGCAGGAGGTGCAGGTCCGGATTTCACCGGGTTGAAAGCTCAACCAAAAGCGCTCGCGCACAACCGGAGTGGTGGTGGGGCTGGTCAATTGCCAGGTCAGCGCGCGACGCGCGGGCACGAGCGCGGCGACAGAACCGTCCGGCGCGATTTGCAGGCCGCCCGCAGGCGCTCCCGGTCCGGCGGCCGGATTGTTCGCCACGGTGTCGTGCAGCTCGCGCGCGAGCACGCGACGGCCGTCGCCTGGAGTACCGGTCGCGGAAAAGAGGCCGCGCCCGCGGACTTGATCGCCCTGAAAAATTTGAAGGTGACTGACATCATAGACTTTTCCCGTCGCGGTGGCACTCGCGACGCCGCCCGGCACCCGGAGATTGAAGGGCTGTTGGCGATCGGCGTCGTCGCGGCTGGTCACGTTGCGCATGACGATCAGCGCAAGATTGTTGGCGCGCAGATAAGTTTTAAACGCCTCGACGTCGACCCCGGCGCGAGCGAAAACGGCGGCTTCCGGTGTATCCAAATTGGCACTCGGACGAGCGGCTGGCCGCGGACGGGTGCGCACCTCGACCGGTTGCAGTTCCCAGAGTGGACCAGAATAAGTGCGGCGCGCGTCGGGGTCCCACCACTCGACCGACTTGGAAATGCCAGGGGTGAGGTTGCCGGCCGGAACGAAGTAGGTGCCGGTGCGGGTGAGGAGCTTCAAGCGCAGGTCGTAACGCGAACCCACGGTCGCGCCCGAACCGGTGTTCCCGTCCTCTTGGGTCGAGGTGGTGTGGGAGGCAATGAGCAGTCCGTCGCTCGTCGGGAGCGGATTGCGGTAGAGGCCAGAATGATTGGCCGAGGGCGACGTGGTGAGATGGGCGGTGTCGGGGTGAGTCAGCGACTCGATCTGCATCGCCTCGGCGTTGAGTCCCGGAGCGCCTTTCAACGCCACGATTTGTCCGCAGGCGTGGCTGGCGAATTCCGGCGCGCTGATGCCGAGAAAGCGTCCAGGCACGAGCGGATCTTCCTTCATTTGGTGAATCGCACCATTGGCCAAATGCTGGGCTTCGCTGTTGGCCGGCGCGTTGAATTCCCGGAGCGTGGTGTCGTCGATAAACGAACGATCGAAGTAGGTGAGGAGCTCGTGGCGGCCGACGTGATTGATCGTCTCCATCCCCGTGCCATCCTGCTCGATCATCCAGGGGAAAAACAAATTGAAGAGGTGCCCGCTGACCGAACCGGTTTGAATTCGCGCCTCGGGATAAATGTCCTTCCGCACCCCGAAGAGCCGCTGGGCAGTGGCGCTTTCATCGGTGTAGTCAAACATTCCATACGCTCCGGCCGTGCCGGCAGCGGAGCCGTCCGTCGCGAGCTGATCCTGCTGAAGATGATCCCAGCGGGTGAAGATCACGCGCCCGAAACTGTCGATGATCGGAGTGAAGGAACCGGAGGGCGAATGCTCGAGGAGGAACAAGTCACCCGTCGCCGGATTGAGACTCCAAAGTCCGGATACAGTAGGCGTGACTTCATATTCGTCCAACTGCGGATAAAGCTGAGTCTGCCCGTTGCGCGGCCGGTCGGTGGCGAAGATGATCCGATCGTCCGTCCCATACGTCGCGGCGACATTATTATAGCCCGCGGGCTGATTGGGCACTTTGGTGACGACCGGCGTCTCATTCTCCCCCAAACCGGTGACTTCATACAATTGCCAACGATATTGACCGACCTCGAATTGGCGGGTCGCGGCCCCGATCACCATGCTGAAGATCGCCTTCGTTCCGCTCCAGTGCACCGCGGGATCGCGCACCGCGATCGACGTCGCGCCTTGGAGTCCACTCGCCACCCCAAACCCCGCCGCCGCGGTCAAGTTCTTCAAGTGGCCGTTTGCATAGCGAATATATAAATCGCCGCCGCGCGGAATCGATCCGAGCGCGGCCGACTGAGTGCCGAAGGCGGAATTAGCGGTCGCGAAATCACCGGGATTGGGGATCTGGGTGACAAAAAGGATCGGGTTCTGCTGAGCAAACGCGCTCGAGGCGAGCAGCGCGGTCGCGAGTAAAAGAAATGCAAAGGTAAATTTTTTCATTTCAAACGATGGGGTTGGAGGAGGGGAACCTCCGGGTAAGGGCAGCAAGCGACCGCAAGAAATGGGATTTGCTCCTCGCGGTTTTTATTTTCGCTCCTTCGTCGGGGGAAGCTGCACAGCCTGCTCGTGGTCCAGCTTAAGCGGGCCTACTGAGCTGTCCCGAAAAGGGAAAACGCGGTCTGAAATTTCCCGAGGTTTCAGCGGCTCTTCAAAGCCGAGTAAAAGAAATGTAGTAACGGTTTAACTACGAAATCCTGTCGGTTGTGCCGACAGATAGAATTCCGCGCGTCGACCCGCGGACCTGCTCAGCGACCCAGGCCCGAAGGCCTCTGAACTCAGAGGCAATTGACCGTCCTTTTACGCCGCGGGAGGAAAAGGGGTCTTCCCTTTTTCCGCTGGAGCGTCGATCCCGCGCCGATCAAGGCTGAACGCCGGGGCGATAACTGAGGCGGTTAAAAAATCCTGAGTTAAAAATCTTGGGGTATAAAAAAACCGGAAGGGCCAGCGCGTGGGACGCGACTCAATTTTGCAAAGGGGATTTTTCGCGATCCACCTGACTTAAGCCCGAATGATAATCCCGCATCACGAAGATTTCTCGCCCGGCAATCGTCTTTTGATCTTCTGTGAGGCCGGCCTTGCTCACGAGAGATTCTTGAATCGATCCGAGGGATGAGAATATCGCCCCAGCCATGCCTAAAAGTATGAGCGAAGAGAAAAATTCGGCATTGGGCAATTTCTGCGGAATCGGCTATTCTCAGTTCACGTCACCGATAACCAGTCACTTATCTCAAAAAACTCGTTATGTCCTCCATACCCGCACTCGTCACCCAGGCCCAGAAACTCGCCGGCAAGATCGCTTTGGTCACCGGCGGCACCAGCGGACTCGGATTCGCGACGGCCCGTCGCTTCATCGCCGAAGGCGCTTTTGTTTTCATCACCGGTCGCCGTCAGGCGGAGCTGGATACAGCGGTCAAGGAACTGGGGGCCAACGCCGTTGGCATTCGCAGTGATAGTTCGGTTCCGGCCGACCGAGAAAATCTCTTCGCCACGATCAAACAGCAAAAGGGCCGTCTCGACATCCTCTTCGCCAATGCGGGTGGGGGTGCATTCGTCCCGCTTGAACAGATCACCGAGGAGCACTTCGACAAATATTTTGGGATAAATGTGAAAGGGACCCTCTTCACGGTGCAGCAGGCACTGCCTCTGATCCCGGCCGGTGGCTCGATCGTGCTCAACGGCTCGATGGTTTCAATCAAGGGCATCCCTGCCTTTGGCGTTTATGCTGCGACGAAGGCCGCGCTGCGCTCCCTAGCCCGGACCTGGGCGGCGGAGTTCAAAGCCCGGAAGATTCGGGTCAACGTGGTTGCGCCCGGCACCGTCGTCACCGCTGGATACAAGAATGAACTCGGCCTAAACGACGAGCAGATTGCAGGAATGAAGGCTCAGGTCGAGGCAACCACGCCAGCGGGCCGGACCGGAACGCCGGATGAAATTGCGAAAGCCGTCCTCTTTCTCGCTTCGGACGACAGCAGCTACGTCAACGGGGTGGAGCTCTTTATCGACGGCGGCGCCGCGCAAATATAAGCGCTCCTTGGTCAAGCCTTCTCCTGCAGGAGCCGAATGAAAAACTCGGCGTGTGGATTGGATTTAGCCAAAGGCACGCCTCCGCTCAGAATGGTTTCCGCCAGCGGCGGAAAAAACGGACGGAGGGCGAGCGAAGCGGGAAGCAGGCCCGCTACGCTCCCAGGTATGACGGCGGCGGACCTCTTTGAGGCGAGCGCGGTGAAGAGAGAGGCAATGCCATCCGCTTGGTCGATCAACTGAGGGACAACGCCATGAGGTTTGAGAATGGCCCGCAGGAGTCGGTGGTACTCCGGATAAAGCGAGCGTGAGAGACCGACCAGCGGAAGGTCGCGCAGACGCGCTGGCGGAATCCGTTTCAACTTCGCCAACGGATGCGCTTTCGAAAGAATCAAAACGGGCGGGATGCGAGCGATGTCGGTCCAGAGCACTCCACGCGTGGCTGCTCCGGCGCCGACGGCGGTCAGGGCCAAGTCAAGGGACCCGGACGCAAGTTGCTCCATCATTTCGTGGTCCGACAAATCGGCGAGTTCGAGTCGAAGGCGTGGACGTTCACTCTGGAAACGTTCAAGCGCTCGAGGGAAAACTCCGGCGGTGAGAGGCGCCGAGTAGCCCACGCGCAACGTTTCGCCCGAGGCTTCTCCACGCACACGCTGAATCGCGCGATCCGCACGTCCAAGGAGGTCACGCGCCTCTTCATAAAACACTTCGCCTGCCTCCGTCAGGGTAGTGGAGTTGGTGCCGCGCCGAAAAAGCGGAACCCCAATCTCCTCCTCCAGATCCCGCACCTGACGGCTAAGGGCGGGTTGGGTCAGGTGAATTTTTTCGGCGGCGCGGCTGAAGTTTCCCTGTTCTGCGACCGCGCAAAAATAGCGGAGATGTCGAAGTTCCACGATCGCTAACCTGCCCAGCCTAAAAGTATGAGCGAGGCGAAAAAGTCATTGGCGACGTTCAAAGCGGCATCCGTTCACATGCCGCGCCGGATAAAATGGCCAGCTTGCGGCTCTCACTCAAAACCGCACCAGTAGATCCAGAGGTAGCGCCGGAGTTGGTCGCGATGCTCGGCGCGGTAGGCGGCATAGTCTTTGGCCAGTCCTTCGTCCGCGCGTTCGAAAAAGACATAGGCCTCGAGCAGTCCTTCGCTTTTCAATGTATTCAAACCGTCGATCACCGGCTGCCATTTCTTTAGATTAAGTTCATCCGATTCCTTGGAGTGGCCAGCCACCCCGAGCATGGCTTCAATGGCCGCGATCTCCTCGGGCAACGAGCGTCGCGGCGTTTTCTCCTTGGGAAAATGACCGGCGAATTCTTTTTCGCGCCAACCCATCGCGCAGATGTTGTAGGCCATGATCAACGCCCCGTCGTCGGGATTTACCGAAAGATTGATCTGCTTGTCTTTCGTGGTCGAACGCATTGCTGGGAAACGAGGAATGGGGTGGCCGCGCGACTCGGCGGCTGCTCGCATTTGCGGCGTGAAATGCTGTCGCGTGACTCGCTCGTAAGGAGCACAAATCAACGCGGTGATCCATTCGTTAAACGCTTCCTCGCGCGAGCCCAGTTTGTCCAGAGCGTCGCCTAGGTAGCGGTGGGCGGTTTGTCCGTCGGGTGAGAGTTTGATTGCTTTGCGAAACCACTCGCAGGCCGGCTCGAGCTGGCGAGACGAAAAGTAGGCGTCGCCGACAAATAGCGCAGCGGTGGAGTTGGTCGGCTCGAGCTCGAATGCCTTTTCATAACATTCAATCGCTTTCGGGTATTCGTGGCGCGCGAAAGCAGCTTCGCCATCGCGGATCAATTGCTCGACGTCGGCGCGACTCGAGTAGGTTCCTTTGGCTGTTTCCAGGAGTGAGCCGTCGGGTCGGACGCTGGTGAGCAGCAGGGGCGTGAGCGGATCGGTCGCCCCGAATTTTTGAGCCTGCTCGGCGAGCGCTCGGGCGCGTTTATTGAGGGCTTTCGCTTGAGCGGGGTCAGGCTCAGCCGCGGCCTGGAGGTGAAGCATGGTCGCCAATCGCTCCAGCAGCACCGGGTTCTCGGGCTGCAGTTTTAATTGCTCTTCATAAATGGCGGCAGCTTCGACGTAGCGGTTCGCATGGCTTAAATTGGCGGCTTGGCTGAGCCTGACAGGATCGAGCGCCGGGAGCGCAGGGCTGCTGGAAACCGGCGGAGGTGGGGCGCCAGTGGCGAGCCCCGCAAACAGCACTGCTGCACCAGTGAGCAAACCAAAGGAGGACCGCATCAGCCCAACCTGGCGTCACCAGTTTCTAATTACAAGCCGTTGCGTGCGCGTGGTCGATGCCAGCTTCGGCCGATTTGGTTTAGGACGGTCTTGCTCAGCCAACCCTTCGGTCCTTTGATCGAGAGCTCGGGTCGGAGCCTGAGGGGTTAGTGCCTGTGCAACCCTCTTGGAGCACAGCGAAACGTTTCCCACGTATGCATCCTTCGATTTTCGTTTCTCGGCCAAATTCGCCGTCACGGTTATCCGTTCAATCCGTCTGTTCTAGAATGAGTCATTGGGTCGCGAGAGTTTTGGGTTTGGCCGTATTCGCGGCGAGCCTCTGGGCCGGCCCGCGCGAGGCGGAGTGGAAGCAGGTTGCAGAGGCGGTGGATCAAGGGTTGCCGAAAACCGCGATGGAGAGACTGGACCCCATCATTGCTGCGGCGGTGGCGGATCGTGCTTACCCCGAGGCGACCAAAGCCATCGCGCGAAAAATCACCTTGGAGCGCCAGATCCAGGGCGACGGCGCAGAAGAAGCCATCGTTCGAATGCAGGCCCAATTGGAGAAAGCTCCGGCCGCGATGAAGCCGGCAATGGAAGCCATCCTGGCGAGGTGGTACTGGCAGTATTTTCAACAGAATCGCTGGCGCTTCCTCCAGCGCACTCAAACCGGCGCGCCCTCCGGGCCAGACCTTCAGACCTGGGACCTGGCCCGCATTTTCTCCGAGATTGACCGGCACTTCATGGCCGCGCTGGCGGATGAAGCGACCCTCAAAGCCACGCCGATTCGCGACTATGATGAGTTGATCGAGCCGGGCACGGTGCCGGACCGCTATCGTCCGACCTTGTATGACTTTTTCACCTACGAGGCGCTGCAATTCTATCAAGCCGGCGAGCACGCCGGCCTGGCGGGGGAGGATGAGTTTGAAATTTCCGCCGATAGCCCGATTTTCTCCGAGGTAGATGCCTTCGCGAATTGGAAACCGGATACAACCGACACGACCTCTCCGAAGCTCCAGGCGATCCGGCTGTACCAGGGGCTTCTGGCCTTTCACCGATCGGATGCGGATCGGTCCGCCTTCTACGACGCCGATTTGGCGCGGCTCACCTTCGGCCACAATAGTGCGTCAGACGAATCCAAGGACGAGCGCTACAAAGCCGCGCTGGAACGTTTCATCGCGATCACGGCGCAGCACGAGATCTCCGCGCGTGCGCGGGCCGCACTCGCGGGTCAATTGAATGCCGAGGGTGAGGCTGCGAAAGCCCACGAGATGGCCCAGCGCGGCTACGATGCTTTTCCGGAAAGTGTGGGCGGCGTCGCCTGCCTTAATTTGCTGCATCAAATCGAAGCCAAGTCTGCTGCTTTGCAAACCGAGCGGGTTTGGAACGCGCCTTGGCCTACCCTTAACCTGACTTACCGGAATATCACCAAAGTTTATTTTCGCGCGGTGAAGGTCGATTTCGTTAAATATATCGAATCGGACCAAACCCGGAACGAAGGCGTGGATCCCACGCATTTTCGCGATTTCCTCGCCGCTCCGCCGACGCTCGCCTGGGCGGAGGATCTCCCGCCGACCAAGAATTATAAAGACCGCACGGAGCGCCTTCCTGCTCCCACTTCGCTCCAGGCTGGATTTTATATTCTCATTGCCAGCCACGATCCGGGATTCGGCGATAAAGATAATCAATTGAGCGCGGTGCCGATTTGGGTCAGCGATCTGACCCTGGTGACGAGATTGCGTAATGACCAGGAGACGCAGAGCGGTTTGGTTCTGAGGGCGAACAGCGGAGAACCAGTGGCGGATGCCGTGGTGAATTTCTGGCAGCCCAATCCAAAGGGAAATCTCAGGCGGGCCTCCTCCACAAAAACAGATGCGAATGGGGAATTCCATTTTTCGGGGAAGAATTGGGGAGTCGTCATTCTGGCCGAGCAGGGTGGGCAGGCGATTGCCAGTCATGATAGTCTTTATACGTATTATAGTCCTCCGCACGAGGAGACCGAGTCTCGAACCGTTTTCTTCACCGACCGCGCGCTCTATCGACCGGGGCAGGCGATCCATTATAAAGGGGTTTCGGTCCGCTATAATCAAAACCAAGGATCGTATTCTGCCCTGAGCGACTATCCAATCGTGGTGGTCTTCAACGATGCCAATGGCCGCGAAATTGCACGTGCCAACCATCGCACGAATGATTATGGGTCCTTCAACGGCGTCTTCACCGCCCCGCGGGACGGCGCACTGGGTCGCATGACCATCCAGGTTCTGGGACGCCCCAGCCTGGCTGCGTTCAATGTAGAGGAATATAAACGCCCGAAATTTCGGGTTGAAATCAAAGCTCCCACTGAAGCCGCGAAGCTCGGGGCGGTCGTCGAATTTGTGGGCAAAGCCACGGCTTATACCGGCGCTGCGATCAATGGAGCGAAAGTCAAATGGCACGTAGAACGCGGAGTGCGACTTCCGTCGTGGTGCTGGTGGTGGCAGCCGCCGGCCGCGAAAGCGATCGCTCATGGCACGGCCGTGACGGACGCCGACGGGTCCTTCACAGTCCAATTTCCCGCCGAACCGGACCGGAAGGTCGCGGAAAAAAGCGAGCCGACTTTTACCTTCACTCTCCAGGCCGACGTGACGGACACGACGGGCGAAACGCGGTCGGACCGCCGTAGTGTCTCCGCTGGATACACCACGTTGAGCGCCGAATTGAGCGCTAACGACTGGCAGACGACCGAAAAACCGGTCGATCTCGGCGTCACGACCACTTCGCTCGACGACGATCCTCAAGCGGCAAATGGGCTGCTGCGGATCTATGAGCTCATCCAACCGGCCGCCGTATCACGGTCGGCATTACAGCCAGGCCATCAATGGTGGAACCGAGCGGTGGACGAACCGGAGGTCAATCCAGCGAACCCGGACTCGTGGAGCCTTGGTCCGCTGGTCGCGGAAAAGCCGTTCGCCACCGACCGCACCGGGAAACAGCAGGTCGCGGTGCCGTTGAACGTGGGGATCTACCGGGTCATGTTGGAGGCAAAAGATCGCTTTGGAAAAACGGTCACCGCCCGCCGCACCGTCCAAGTGGTCAACCCTCGGGAGCGTCGCTATGAAGTGAAATTGGCCAATCTGTTTGTGGCTCCGAAATGGTCAGTTGAACCGGGTGACACCTTCACCGCGTTGTGGGGAACTGGATACAATGCAGGCCGGGCCTTCGTCGAGTTGGAGCAGAACGGAAAAATTTTGAAGCGCTATTGGACCGCGCCCGATCGAACCCAGGAAACGATCGAGCAGGCGGTGAAGGAAGAGATGCGCGGCGGCTTTTCATTGCGCGTGACCTACGTCCGTGAAAATCGCGCTTATATCAATGAGCGGACGGTGGACGTGCCATGGTCCAATAAGCAACTGACGGTGAAGTGGGGGAGCTTCCGGTCCAAGCTCGTGCCGGGTCAAAAAGAGACCTGGACCGCACTCGTCACCGGTCCTGACGCAAAGCGCGCGGCTGCGGAAATGGTGGCGACCCTATATGACGCATCGCTCGATCAATATATGACCCATGATTGGCCCCGGGCCTTCGACGTATTTCGAACGGAGTTCTCTCGCGTTACCTCTCGGTTCCAAAATGCCGAAGTTGACTTCCAACTACACACCAGTTGGCCGGCGCAGGAATTCTACGGCGTCGCCTGGCGTTATCGCGCTTTTCCTGAGAACATTATTAATGGAGGACTCGGTGATCAGGCCGCGATTTATATGTCGATGGGCGCGCTGAGGGACGACAAAAGTGTGAGGTATAAAGTTCAAGGCGTCCCGGCTCCGGCTCCGGCTACGACCGCGATGATGCTCGAGGATGCGGCTAGCGCCCCCAGGATCGTTCGAGAAGCAAATCTCGAGTCAGCCGGTGAAGTCAAACTCGGCCAGGGACGTACCACGGAGCCGCAGCCCAAGATCGACCTGAGCAAAATCAGGGCGCGAACGAATCTAAGCGAGACCGCGTTTTTCTTTCCCCGCCTGATCGCAGATGAGAACGGTGCGGTGAAGATGGAATTCACCATGCCCGAGGCCCTGACGGAGTGGAAATTTCTCGCCTTCGCTCACGACCCAGAGCTTCGCGCCGGCTACCTCACGGACAAAGTGGTCACGGCCAAAGATCTGATGGTCGAGCCTAACCCGCCGCGCTTCGTGCGCGAAGGCGACGCGATCGAATTCACGGTCAAGGTCAGCAATCAAAGCGACGAGCCACAGAAGGGAACGGTGAAGCTCACGTTTGCCGACGCCGCGACGCTGAAGCCGATGGACGAAGCGCTCGCGAACCGAGTCACCGAGCACGCTTTCGACCTGCCGGCGAAACAATCGCGGAGCTACTCGTGGCGCATCGCGGTGCCGGACGGGCTGGACTTTCTGACCTATAAGGCAGTGGCCGGCACGACGAAGTTCAGCGACGGAGAAGAAGGTTTCCTGCCCGTATTGAGTCGGCGGGTACTCGTCACCGAATCGTTGCCCTTGCCGATCCGCGGCAAAACGACGAAGGCATTTGTATTCAAAAAACTCCTCGCTTCCAGAGAATCCAAAACCCTTCAACAGCAGTCGTTGACCGTGCAGATGGTCTCGCAACCCGCCTGGTACGCCGTGATGGCGTTGCCCTATTTGATGGAGTATCCATACGAGTGCAACGAGCAGGTCTTCAGTCGCCTCTACGCCAATGCGCTCGCCCGGCATATTGCGAATTCCGATCCGAAAATTCGCCGCGTTTTCGAACTCTGGAAGGGAACGTCGGCGCTCGATAGCCCGCTCGAGAAAAACCAGGATCTGAAGTCGGTCCTTATCGAGGAAACGCCTTGGCTCAATCAGGCGAAAAGTGAGAGCCAGGCACGCCGAAACGTTGGCCTGCTTTTCGACGCCAATCGTCTCAACGACGAAGTGGCTCGTGCCCTCCATACCCTTTCGGAGCGGCAACTCAGCGATGGCCTGTGGTCCTGGTTTCCCGGCGGCCGCTCGTCGGAATATATTAGTCTCTATATAATGACGGGCTTCGGCCGACTGCGGCACCTCGACGTCGAGGTCGATCTGCAGCCCGCGCTCAAATCGATCGCTGCCCTGGATGCTTGGATGGATCAGCGCTATCGCAGGATTCTTCGGCAGAAAAATCCGGAGGAGTACGTCCCGAGCGGCCTGGACGCACTTTACCTTTATGGCCGCAGTTTTTTCCTCCGCGATCAGGCCCTCTCGGCTCCGAGCCGCCAAGCGGTGGATTTTTTCCTTCTGCAGTCGCGCAAGTTTTGGACGAAAGTGAATTCTCGCCAGAGCCAGGCGCACCTCGCTCTTGCCCTGCAGCGCTTCGGCGACGATCAGACACCCCAAGCGATCATGAAGTCGCTGAAAGAGCGCAGCCTCCATGACGAAGAACTCGGGATGTACTGGCGCGATCCGGCCTCGAGCTGGTGGTGGTACGATGCGCCGATTGAGACCCAGGCCATGATGATCGAAGCGTTTTCCGAGGTGTCCCACGATGCCCAAGCGGTGGAAGACTGTGGCGTCTGGCTACTGAAACAAAAGCAAACCCAGGACTGGAGAACGACCAAGGCCACCGCGGACGCGATCTACGGTCTGTTGCTGCGCGGGCGCAACTTGCTCGCGAGCGACGAGAGGGTCGAGGTCTCGCTCGCGGGAGAAACGCTCAAGCCCGATGCGGTGGAAGCGGGCACGGGTTTTTACGAGAAGAGATTCGTCCGTAGTGAGATTTCCCCTACGATGGGGCGAGTGACGGTGAAAAAATCGGACGACGGCGTGAGCTGGGGCAGCCTTCACTGGCAGTACCTCGAAGATATCGCCCAAGTGACTCCGCACGAAGGGACACCGCTGCAGTTGAAGAAAGCGCTCTTCATCAAAGAGATGACGGCGAAAGGAGCGGTGCTCAAACCGGTGACTGGACCGGTATCAGTCGGAGACGAACTGGTGGTTCGCCTCGAGCTGCGCACCGACCGGGACATGGAATTCGTCCATCTGAAAGACCAGCGCGGCAGCGGCACGGAGCCGGTGAATGTGCTGAGTCACTACCACGATCAAGACGGACTTGCCTACTATGAAACGACGCGCGATACGGCCAGCCACTTCTTTATCGATTACTTGAGGAAAGGCGTTTATGTATTCGAGTACTCCGTACGCGTCCAACTCAAGGGCGAATACCAAACCGGTCTGGCCGAGATTCAGTGTATGTACGCCCCGGAATTCAACAGCCACTCGGAGAGCTTTACCCTCAGCGTGAAATAGGAGGGACGGCGAGCGGGTGGCACGTCCCACGTGGACGTGCAAAAACGAGTTCCGGGCGGATGGGGCGTAACGACCCGAACGGAATGGGAAAGAATTTTCCTGCATCCGTCCTGGGTTCAGGAACGTAGTGGTTCCGGATGCGCCTCATTCGCCCCTTCCTTTTTCTCTGCCTCCTGGCCCTGGGGGCGACCGCGCACGCGCACGATCCGGGCCTGAGTTCGGTCATGCTGGAGTTACACCACGATCGTATTGAGGCGGTCATTACTTTCTCCGGCATCGATGCGCCGTGGCTGGTCCCGGATTTTAATTCTTCCAGCTCTGCCTCGGCCGTGAGGGACCGGATCACGGACGAATTGACGCGGCAGTCTGGTTCACTCTGGCGCCTTCGCTCGGAGAAGGTCGAGCTTGCGCTCCATTCCACCCAGGTGACCTGGGCAGCGGGCAACAATGTGGTCTGTACTCAATCGTACGACCGGCCCACCGGCGGCCGGCTGCATTTTGCGTCCGCTGTCTTCGAACTTCTTCCCCCTGGTCACCGCCAGCATGTCTCGGTCGTGGCCGAAGACGGCCGCCTTCTGTTCGACCAACTGCTGGGCAAGGATGAGGCTGAAATCGAAACGCCCTTGCCGCCGCTTTCACCATCTCCCTCGGTCCAAAGCGCTTCTCTGCCAGTCAAGGTGAGTTTTATCGCGTTTCTTCGCCTCGGTATCGAACATATCATTACTGGATATGATCATCTCCTTTTTCTCTTCGCGTTTTTGATCACGGCGCGGAGCCTGCGCACGGTTTTGAAAATCGTGACCAGCTTCACCCTGGCACACTCTCTCACCCTCGCTCTTTCCGCTTTGAACCTCGTCTCCGTTCCGTCCCGGTGGGTGGAGCCGTTGATTGCGGGCACAATTGTTTTTGTCGCGGTGCAAAATTTGTTAAGGCCAGAAGGTTCGACCGAGCGGGTTAAGCTCACCTTTGCTTTCGGATTGATCCACGGTTTCGGATTTGCCTCTGTGCTGCGGGAAATGGGTATCGCATCTTTGGGTACATCGGCTTGGCGAGCCCTGGCCGGTTTTAATCTTGGCGTTGAACTCGGCCAAATCGCGGTCGCGTCGGTCATCCTCCCGCTCCTCTGGGCCTTGCGCTCGTGGAAAGGTGATGAACAACGCTGGCCACGTGCCGCGTCAGCCATGATCGCATTGGCTGGCGGCTATTGGTTGGTCCAGCGGGTGGTTTGGGCGTAATAGGGAGTTTATATATAGCCCCGGGACCGGCTCCAGCCGTGTTCTGTCACGGGCCTAATTTCGGCCGGGTAGGGCGGTCAGTGGAATGACCACCCCACCTCGGAAGACTCTCCGACGATTATCGTATCGAGCAGTCAAATACGATTAAACCATTTCAAAAAAATGCATCCGATCCCGGGTCACAATCGAATGATGGCAAATGAAACGTTCTCGGCTCTTGAGACCCTCGTTTGCACCGCTGGTTTTTATTGGGTTCGTCTTTTCCGCCGCCGTCACTTTCGCGGCCGAGCCTTCTCCGGCAGATAACGCGAAACAAATTGTCCTGCTTCCTCCCCGAGGCGACGAAGCGGCCAACCAAGACATTTTGCAGTGGCAAAAGCGTATCAAGGAAAACCCTACCGCGTCGGCTTACTGGGAACGGCTGGGCTGGGCTTACATTCGCAAAGCGCGCGCGACTCAGGACCCCGGTTTTTATCGGCTCGCGGAGCTGACCGCCGACGCCTGGGAATTTTCCTGTGGCACGTCGAGCGATGCGCGCCTGCTTCGCGGGCACGTTGATCACAATCTGCATCGTTTTAAAGAAGCGGAGATCATCGCCCGCCGCTTGGTCGAGGAGCGGAAGGCGCCCGCCGATTACGCGTTGCTCTGCGACGCGTTGATGGAACAGGGCGAGCTGAATGCGGCGGTCGAGGTTTGTCAGACCTTGACGAACCTTCGGCCGGGCGTGGAATCCTTCAGTCGCATCGCTCACCTTCGCTGGTTGTTCGGTGATCTGGCAGGCGCGCTCGACGCGATGAAAGCGGCGATTCGCGCGGTCGACCCGCGAGACAATGAGACTCGAGCTTGGCTCTATACCCGCTTTGCGCATTACGAACTGCTGAGCGGCCATGCGTTGGAAGCGGTCGGTTTAAGTGAAACGGCGCTGAGTGCGGTTTCCGAGTATCCACTGGCTCTTGCGATCAAGGGTCGTGCCTTGTACTCGGTTGGTCAATACGAGGCTGGACTGACCTTTTTGCGTCGCGCGGCAGAACGCAACCCGATCCCCGACAATCAATGGTGGCTGGCGGACGCCTTGCGTGCGCGAGGTGAAGTGATCCCGGCGGAAGAAGTGGAAGCGAAACTCTTTCGGCAGGGGCGGGCCATCGATCCGCGGACCCTAGCGCTCTTCCTGGCGACGAGGGGGGAAAAAATCGACTGGGCGGTCGGACTGGCGAGCGAGGAGCTAAAGAACCGTTCGGATATTTTCACGCACGATGCCCTGGCCTTTGCCCTTTTCCGCTCGGGAAAACGCGCCGAAGCCGCGGCCGAAATCGCGCTGGCCACCGCTCATCAAACGGAAGATCCGAGGCTCTGGTTGCATGCCGGACTCCTCGCCGAAGAAGCGGGAGACCGCGCCTCCGCGAAACGCTACCTAGATCGCGCAAAAGCGATGGCGGCGGTGCTCACGCCCTCTGAGCAGGCACTGCTCGCGTCGCACCTGTCGCCCGCCCTCGTGGCCGCGGCGCGTTGAATTTTGTTACCCGTCGAAAATCGAATACAAAAATGAAAACTAGATCTGTATCCAAACTCGCAGGACTTCTTGCCCTGCTGACCGCCGTGATTGCGGTCGTCCCTCAAGGTCGGGCCTCCAGCCATATGGACGCCCCGCTCATCACCCTCGATCCGGCCGCGAACACCACGGACGTCTATTCTTTTGTCACGGTGAGGAATGGAGTGAAGTACCTCGAAGTTGCCTTGGGTGTCTATCCGCACGAGGAGCCCGGTGTCGGTCCAAATAGATATAATTTCGACGACAATGTTTTGTATCAACTCTTCCTCTCGACGGGATCCGATTTGACCGCGGGAAAAGATACCGTCGCGTACCAGTTCCAATTTACTACGACGTATAAAAACTCCGGCACCATCCTCCAATCCTACCTCGGGGTGGTGAACGCGGTGGATGACCCGAATCAGAATCTGATTCAGACCTACACCGTGACGAAGGTCGCAGGCGGCACCTCGACCGTTCTCGGCTCGGGCAAAGTTCCACCCAACAATCAAGGGGTGGCCACACCCAAGTATAATCAGGGCGACAATGGCGATAATGTCGCGAAAGACGGCGCCGCTGATGCAGCCAGCCTGGATCCCTACACCAACCAGGCGATCGCGACGTTGAGCGGTGGATACCGTTCGTTTGCTGGTCAGCGGGAGGACGGCTTCTACGGCGATATCAACGCCATTTTCGACCTTCTTTCCCTGCGCGCGGGATCGGGCAATACGTTTGACAGCCAAAGCGGGTACAACATTCACATGATCGTTTTGGAAATCCCGGTGACCGATATCGGCGGAGATCAACAGGTGGTAGGCGTGTATGCCACCACGAGCCGCCGCCAAATGACGGTGCTGAACAGCGGGGCGGGTTCGGCCAATCCGGCCGTATCGGGGAATTGGGTACAAGTCGCGCGCCAAGGAAACCCGTTGTTCTGCGAAGCCTTGGTCGGACTAAAAGACAAGGACCTCTATAGCCGGACGAAGCCCACGGATGACGTCGCTTTGTTCAAGAAATATGCGGACACCCCGGAACTCGCCGCGCTGATCAACGCGATTGTTTTCAAAGGCCAAGCCGTGGCGCCGACCTCGAATCGAACCGACCTGGTGGGAATCTTTATCCCCGACATGATCAAGGTGGACTTGTCGACCAACGCGGCTCGGACGACCGGCGGAAACCAGGACGACGCCGGGTTCTCGAGACTGAGCGTGTTCGGCAACGACGTATTGACCAGCAAAGTACAAGCCGGACTGCCGGGCTTTCCGGTTGGGACGATTCCGGGCGGCTGGCCCAATGGCCGTCGCTTTGGCGATGACGTGATCGATATCGCGGTCAGCGCCGTGTTAAGCGATCTGCGCACCAACCCCCTGACTGTTCGCTCGGCCGATGGGATCGACAATGTGAACAGCAATGACTCGATCTACAATAAACCCTTTCCCTATGCAGGCACGCCGCATAACGGCCGCAATTACGCTCACAATCCCCGCACTGCGGTTTCGCCTCTGCTCAACGTATCCACGCGCGGAATGGTGGGCACGGGAGACAGTGTATTGATTGGCGGATTTATCATTCGCGGCCAAACCCCGGTTAAAGTCTTGGTTCGAGCCCTGGGGCCGACCTTGACCTCCTTCGGCGTGTCGGGCGCGGTGGCGGACACGACGGTCGAACTTTACCGCGGATCGACCTTGGTTCAGAGCAACGACGATTGGAAAGCCACTCAACAGGCCGCGATCGCAGCCACCCCTTATGCACCGATGAATGATAAAGAGTCTGCCATCATCGCCACGCTTAACCCCGGCGCATACACGGTCATAGTCCGGGGCAAAAACAACTCGACCGGCGTCGGCTTGGTCGACGCGTTCCTGATCGATTAAGGAGGGAAGATCAGGCGGTTTTATATCATCCGCGCTTGGTCTTAACTAAAGGAAGAGAGCGCCAGCTTATAGGTCGAGGTAGGGCAAGTCGTCCTCGACGAGCCGCGGTCAGCGCAGCTTAACGGGGATTTCGAGCCCTACCTCGCATGGGCGCAAAATAGAGAAACTCTATTAGTCAGTGTTAACCCGGATTAACTAAGAGCATGGTCACAGAGGTGCGCCCGGCCATGCGCCCTCGAGGGCAGAAGTACGCGGGGCGAGTTGAGGCTTTTTTTATAAAATCAAACCACTCAATCCGGCATGCGTTCCACCCAGCCGCTGAAGGTCTCGGCGCAGCCGCTGGCTCCGACGGGATTCTTGCCGAGATAAAATTCATTTCTGGCCGGGGGATGGGTGGGAAGGTCTTGGTCCAAGACCATGCGTCCATCCAGGCGTACGCGCACGCGACAATTCGAGGGCGGCTTTGCGCCGAGTTGCAGCGCGCTTGATTCGTAGTCGATGATATAGCGGTGAATATAACCCAGCGGGATCGGTTCCGATAGAGGGCCGCCGCCGCCCCAGTGATCCAGTCCCAGCTGAAAGGTTTGTTCGCCGTAGACGACATAGAGGGCGTCCGCCGCGCCGGCTTTACCGGTCACGACGAGGGGTTCGATCGCTGCGGTTGGACTCGATGGAAATTGGACCGCGAGGCGGACATGGCCGTGCGTCGGGGGCGAACGACGAACCGCGGCGATGAGATTGTATCCAACTAACACTACGGTGAGCAAGGTCAGGCTCACGACGACGCGCGTTCGCTCCGAGGCGGTCGCTGCTTCCAGCGAAACCGACTCCCTCGTCAGCGGTGGTGGGGTAGGTGGCGTGTACGCGCGGACGGAGTCGTTTCGCGGCCCGCGGATGAGCACGACGATCCCCAGCAGCACCGCTCCGGTTGCGAGCCAACCGAAGGCTTTCAGTCCTGGCGGCCCAATATACTTCAGTTCCACCTGCGATGTCCCGGCGGGCACGGGAATCGCAACCAGTCCTTCCGCCGAGTGCACTGGCTGTACTCGTTGGCCATTCACCCGCGCGCGATAACCGGGAATAAAAACCCGTGGCGTTTCGAGATAGCCAGTCGACGGCGCGGACACGGTCGCTCGAAAAGGATATAGATGGTGGAGCTGAATCGGCAACACCGCGCGAGCGAAACGCAGGGCGGTGATGGTGGTTCCGGGAGGCGCATGGACCGCAAAATGCTGGGTGCCTAGGACAGAGCAACCCAGGCGGACCGCGTGCTCGCTGGTTGGGCTGCTCCCGAAACTCGCGTTTTCTCCACTGTGCGGGAGAGCGTAGGAACGCGATAAACCGGGTCCGAGAAAAGTCACTTCACCGGCCGTTTCGGGTGAGGGAAAAGTGAATACAAAGAGGTAGTCGGTGTCCGCCGTGATCTCGAGGGGGAACGCCACATCGAGAGGGACCGCGATAGGCGGCGAGCCCGCAGCTTTGGCCGCGTTTTCAACGAAGCCGGTATTCGTGAGCGAGATCTTGCCGTCTTCGCCGAGCAGGCGCGATTCAAACTCCGGGTCCATCCAACCATGAGAATAATACGCCGGCGTGGTGGAAAAAAGCGCGTAGGAGGACCGACCGAGCACCATCGTGCCCGGTTCGTAGACTGAGGCGCTTTCCGCGGTGGGACGACGCATTTTGAGGGCATGGGCATCGAGCTTTCGGAATTCCCAAACACTCCAAAGCACTCCCACCGCCACTAGGCTGAGGACGGCTTTATTCATCGCGGATTTTTTTAGTCCAACCTCGCCCAGCGCGACGGCACTCAGCGCGATGCCGACGGCCGCGAGGATAGGATAGAGCCGCTGCGCGGGCCAGGCGTTGGTGATGACTTTGACCTCGGAGGGAATTTGCGCCCAAAGCCAAGGCGTGAGGTGGGGAAGTGGAGCGACAAAGCAGAGCAGGGCAGTGAAACAACCCAGATAAAACCAACCGGCTGCATTGCGGCGTATCAGAAAAAGGGTTACGCAAGAGATAAGAATGGCCGACCAAAGCCCATAACCCAACTGAATGCTGCCCGAGGTGGTCACCGTGAGGTCGAGTGGTTTCCAACTGTCGGGCCAAGCCGCGAGCAGGCCGCTCACCAGTCCGGTTCCGGGGTCGATTGTCTGTCGGATGTCCCCGGGTACGTGCAGCGTGGATACGCTATAGGCGACGTAGCCAGCCAGGGTGGAAAACAAAAGTGCGGCGGCTATCCCTCTCACTGCAGTGGAGCGTAGAGGGTTTTTAACTACGGCGATGGCCACTGCCGCGGCGGCCAAGGGGGTGATCCAAATCGCGATCGGCGGATGCGCCAGCCAGGTCAGGCCGAGGGAAAAGGCGAGGAGCATCCAAGGGGTTAAGCCACGATTCCTCCAACACTGCACCGCCGAAGCACAGACCAGCGGCAGCCAGGGCACCGCGACAAAGGTGGCGTACATATCATGGTTGATCAACGGAGTCGCGAGCGCGGGACTCAGCACATAAAGGGCTGCGAGGAGAGCGGCGAGTAGCCAGGCCTGGGGCGCTAGCCATCGGGCGGAAAGGTAAGCCAACCAGGCGGCCAGCGCTCCGCTCCCGAGAAGGATCAGGTGGGTGAGCTGCCAGAAAGCCAGTTTCTGTCCGGTGAGGAAATCCAGCAGAGCGGCGAGATGCGTGAAATAGGGAGCGGTTCGGACCGTATGTACATTGCCATTGAAGGCATAAAGGCTTTGCCCGGAGATGATCGGCCATTCGCCTTGCCGCGCCTGAGTGACGGCGTCGGCGACCTGGAGGCTGTAGTGATAACTGTCGCCCGCTCCGATCAGCCCGTTGTAGGCGAAGGGCCAATACGCGCCCAGACCCATCAGGGGAACCACCCCTATGAGCAGCCATTCCGTCCAGGACCGAGTGCCTGCCACGGAGAAAGAGCGTAGCCATCCCCAGCTCGCGCCGGCCCAGAGCGATCCGGCGGCCACGACCAGAAGAGTGCAGGTGAAAAACGACAACCCCATCCGCTCCCGGTGAGGCGTGAGCGGAGAAAGTTCCGGCGGAGAGAAACAATTATCTAAGTCGTCCGATGCCTATTTCGGCCGTCCGTAGACGAAATGCGTCTTTTGAAGACGTGAATCGGGGGAGGGATTCACGCCCCAGGGACGGGGCGCCAACTTGGTGTTACTTTTTATGAGGTCGGGCTAAGCGTAACCGGAAAGGGGATACGTCTGGTGAAAGTGACGGGAGGCGAGAGAGGCGGTTTGAAGAATTCGCAACCAAGGACCGAAAGAGTGAAGGGGCCCGCTTTCCGGCGGGGTTATGACGATCGACGGACTGATCCCGAACCACTCCATGGAGAATCTGGAAAAAAACGCGGCGTTCCTCGGTCGAGGGTTCTATGCTTTCGGTCTGATCGCTTCTGGGACGCAGCAGCTCCTGACCGGAAATTTTGTGCGGCTCGTGCCTCCCTTGCCCAAAGGAGTTCCTTGGCCTGCGGTCTGGCCATATCTGGTGGGGTTTGGGTTAATCGTTTTCGGCGCGATCCTGCTGGCGCCGATGAAGTCGAGGACGGCGGCTACTTGCGTGGGGGCGATGTTATTCCTGAGTTTCCTTTTTCAACATCTCCCAGCAATCACCGCCGCGCCCTCTCACGGCTACACCTGGACCAATCCCCTAAAAGTCCTGGCGTTGTTGGGGGGCGCTTTGCTTCTATTCGCGGACGGAATCGAAGTCCCTCCGGCGGGCGCTTCGCCCCGCGGCCGGAGAGAGACGCTTATTCTACTCGGCCGAATTTTATTCGCGCTTTTTCTTGTGGTGGGCGGAGTGCAGCACTTCGTCTATGCGGACTTTGTGGATACGTTGATTCCGGGGTGGATACCGAAGCCACGGTTTTGGACCTACTTTGCCGGTGGGGCGTTGATCGCGGGGGGCGCGGGTTTATTTGTCCCTCCGGTCCGTCGGCTGGCCGCGCTGCTCTCCGGTCTCATGATTTTTCTTTGGGTGGTCTTGCTTCACATTCCCCGAGCGTTCGCAGACACCGCAAACGCAGGGGAGACTTCCGCCATCTTTGAAGCTCTCGCCCTGAGCGGCGTGGCGTTCCTTGTCGCTAGAAGTTTCCCGCTGGCCGAGGAAACTCCAGCGGAACTCGTTCCGGCCTCGTCGGCGTTTGAATACAAGGAACGACCGCTCGGGTGACGACCTGGCCCGCTGACTGGATAGAATAAAATCCGCGAAGGGTTAATTCTTACCCTACAGCGGACAGGTAACCGAGCGAGGAGGACACGGAGATGGCGTGGGTCGCGAGGGGAGGAAGTGCAACCTCACCGCTGGCTGCGCAGCCAGGTTAAATGGCCGACTATATATAACCAAGCGGCTTTTTAATATTATACCCTAGAGCAAAGGGTAAAACTGCCCGAGTCGGCACTCACTGTATGATTCTCGGTCTTTGCCGCGGTTGGTCTTCCCTGACCCCTATCTCTCGCGTCCTTCGCCTCCGAGCACAGGCGACCGCATTCACCTCATTGGAGAAATATATGTTACCCCCCATTAGCTTTCTGGTTGCCCGTCGTTTCTCTCTTCGGGCTGGTCGAACTATTTTTGCCGCAATCTTCGGTTGCGTGGTTGGGCTTGCCGCTAGCTCGCCGGCTGCGACTTTGCCCGCGGGTTTTACGGAAACGCAGATTGCCGCTTGGTTGGCTGAACCGACCACGATGACCTTCGCGCCCGACGGGCGGCTCTTTATCTGCGAACAAGTGGGGACCGTGCGGGTGATCAAAAACGGTGCCATTCTTTCCGATCCTTTCGTCAGCCTGCCGGTTTCGTCGGTGGGGGAACGCGGGGTGTTGGGCCTCGCCTTCGATCCGAACTTCGCGGCCAATCATTATGTTTATATTTATTACACCGCGACCACGCCGGCGATTCACAACCGGCTCAGCCGTTTCGTCGCGAACGGAGACACCGCCGTCGCCGGCAGTGAAACGGTGCTTCTCGATCTTCCCAATCTTTCCGCGACCAATCACAATGGCGGACACCTCCGATTTGGGCCGGACGGCAAACTCTATATCGGGGTGGGTGAAAATGCGGTCGGTCAAAACGCCCAGTCGCTCAACACCGTGCTGGGAAAAATGCTTCGAATCAATTCCGACGGCTCTATTCCCTCCGACAACCCGTTTTTTAACTCCACCACGGGAATCAATCGGGCGATTTGGGCTTTGGGCCTGCGCAATCCTTTTAGTTTCTCCTTTGATCCGGCGACCGGGGTGCTGTTTATTAATGATGTCGGCCAAAGCACCTGGGAAGAAATCGACGAAGGCGTGCGCGGGGCGAATTATGGTTGGCCGACGACGGAGGGCGCCACCAACGATCCGCGCTTTGTCGGTCCTATCTTTACTTATAATCACGATAGCGGCTGCTCGATTGTGGGCTCCGCTTTTTATCGACCCACGTCGCCTCAGTTTCCCTCGTTCTATAATGGAAAGTATTTCTTTGGGGATTATTGCGGTGGCTGGATCCGAGTGCTGGATACGTCCAACGATACGGCCTCAGATTTCGTGACGGGGATCACTTCTCTGGTGGACGTGGAGGTGGCTCAGGATGGAAGTCTTTATTATCTATCGAGAGGCGACGGCACGAATACCGGCGGAGTCTTTCAAATTCGTTTCTCCGGCGCGCCAAGCATCTCGATGCAGCTTCAGGATCAGGTAGTATCGGTCGGGCAATCCGTGACCTTCAGCGTGACTGCGTCGGGCGCGAATCCCCTGAGTTTCCAGTGGCAGAGAAATGACCAAGATATTCCGGGTGCGACGGGTTCCAGTTTAACCTTCAGCGCGAGTGCGGCAGATAATGGAGCAACCTACCGAGTGGTGGTGACGAACTCCAATGGCAGTGCCATCAGCAATCGGGCGACCTTGACCGTCAATGCGGTGGCCAATCCCAATGCACCGGTCGCCACCATCACCCAGCCGGCGGTCGGCACGACCTTCGCCGGGGGCGACCTCATCCAGTTCGCCGGGACCGCGACCGATGCCGAAGACGGCTCGCTTGCGCCGAGCGCGTTTACCTGGGAAGTGGTGCTGCACCACGACACCCACACCCATCCGTTCTTCGGGCCGGTCAGTGGAATCACCAGCGGCTCGGTCGCTATTCCCACCCGAGGAGAGACGTCGAGCAATATATTCTACCGTATTCACCTGACGGTGACAGACTCGGGCGGTAAGAGCACCGAAGTGATTCGCGACCTCGCGCCTCGCACCAGCCATCTGACCCTCGCGAGCAATCCGAGCGGGCTGCAAGTCACGCTGGACGGGCAGCCGGTGACCACGCCCTACACCGTCACCGGTGTGGAGGGAATCATTCGTAGCCTGGGCACGACGACGCCGCAGAACCTGAACGGACAGTCCTGGTCGTTTCTTTCCTGGTCGGACGGCGGAAGCATCACTCATGATATAGCGACGCCCTCGACCGACACCACGTATACCGCGAACTTTGGCCCGGGCGGTGGAACGAACGTGATTGCGCTTGAAGCGGAGAGCCTGCCTCAGAGCAGCCCGGGAATCTTTTTCAGTCTGCAAAGCGACCCATCGGCCAGCGGTGGCTCCTGGATTTTGCTCAACTCCACCGGGCCGGGCGATTTCATTGAATACACCACCCCGGCCATTCCTCCCGGCTGGTATTTAATAAAATTCAAATACAAGACGAACAGCAATCGCGCCCAACTGATTTTCCAAGTGGACGGCAATGCGATTGGCGGGATGGTCGAGCAGTATTATTCCAATCCACCGACGTATCCAGAAGTCACTTTGGGCACGGTGACTTTCGTCGGGACGGAGACGCACCGTATCCGTTTGACGGTGACGGGACACAACACGGCCTCTTCCGACTATCGGGTCTCCGCGGATCTGTTCACCTTTATTCGGTTATAGTGTTCGACTCGGCCGGGCGCCCTGGGCGGCACGGAAGCGGTGCCGCTACGGGGGCGTCGGATAGGGAAGGGTTTCGTTCCCGCTGATACAAAGGCGCGGACCAATGATATTACGTGCCGCAGAAGGTTTGATAACGACCGGCGTTGGCGGGCGACGGCGCTTTGTATTCGGGAGCCTCGCGCTCGTGATCGAACGGGGCGGCGAGCACGTCCAGTAGGCGCTCCATCGGCGCGAGGTCGCCGCGTTCCGCGGCGGTGAGGGCGGCTTCGACGCGATGGTTCCGTGGGATGAAGGCGGGGTTGCTTGCGCGGCGCAGCTGCACCGATTCCGTGGCGGACTGCGGCTGACGCGCGAGGCGGGCCTGCCATCGCTCGCGCCATGGGCGAAACTCCGAATCCCGCTCCTCGCAATTTGATCCCGCCGTATTGTCTATGAGACGGGTGAAGGAGAGGGTGTAGTCCGCTTTGGTTTTCTCCATCCAGGTGAGTAACGATTCAACCAGCGCGGTGTCGTCTGCTTCCTCGTTGAATAAACCGAGTTTCCGGCGCATTCCGGCTAACCAATGATGCTCGAACTGCGGCGCAAAATGGGCGATCGCTTCGGTTGCCAGAGCGATCGCAGTCTTTTCCTCGCGCGCCAGCACGGGCACGAGCGCTTCGGCCAAGCGAGTTAAATTCCACTGCGCGATTCTCGCCTGATTGCCATAAGCGTAGCGGCCCTGCTCGTCGATCGAACTGAAAACCGTCGCTGGATTGTAAACGTCGATGAAGGCGCAGGGGCCGTAGTCGATCGTCTCGCCGGAAAGCGCCATGTTGTCGGTGTTCATCACGCCGTGAACAAATCCGACCAAGAGCCATTGCGCGATCAACGCCGCTTGCCGTTCGATCGCGCCCTCCAGCAAGGCGAGCGATGGATTTGCCGCTTCGGCTCGCTCCGGATAGTGACGCCGCAAGGTATAGTCGACCAAGGCCCGCAGCGCGTTTTCATCGCGATGGGCCGCGGCCCACTGAAACGTGCCCACGCGGATGTGGCTGGCCGCGACGCGCGTGAGGACCGCGCCGGGCAAAGGCTCTTGACGCCAGACCTCCTGTCCGGTCGCGGCGACCGCCAGACTGCGGGTGGTCGGAATGCCCAGCGCCTGCATCGCCTCGCTGATGATATATTCGCGCAGCATGGGACCGAGAGCGGCCCGGCCGTCGCCACGACGCGAATACGGAGTAGGCCCCGAGCCTTTGAGTTGAACGTCGAACCGCTCGCCGCGGGGCGTGATCTGCTCGCCCAGGAGGATGGCCCGGCCGTCGCCTAGGGTGGTGAAGTGCCCGTATTGGTGGCCAGCATACGCCTGGGCGATTGGCTTGGCGCCGGGGGGCAGACGATTGCCCGCAAAAATCGCGGCTCCCTCGTCTCCCGAGAGCGCGGCGGGGTTGAGGCCCAGCCGTTCCGCCAGGCGGCGATTCAGGATGGTCAGCCGTGGCGCGCGCACCGGGGTCGGCTCCACTGCGGTGTAAAATAAGGTCGGCAACTGAGCATAGGAATGTTCCAGCCGCCAGCCAGCTGCGACCGACGGGAGAGAGGTATCAACAGACATGAGACAGAGTTTTCTGGAAAATCACTCCGCGTCCAGCGAAGCTCGAATTTGGGAGGAGTTCAATGCGCCCAAAACCTATCGGCGCAAAACCGACTTTTTGATGCTGGGTATCCGTTGATGCATAGGAGTCCGGATGGAACCAGGCATTCCCGTTGAGCTTTGAAAACCAACGCCGAGGGATCACGACGGCTCGGACGTTTACTCCAGGTGCCCAAACCGTGATCGATGCGTTCTTCCGGTGTGTGCAATGCAAAATCTTTGCTTGCAGCAATGAATAAGAACCCCCAGAGGCTATTTCCGCCAATCGGGTAGTGGTTCTCACACTACGCTGGTTGGCATCCGTTGGTTTGGCCAGGGTTGCGCGCCGTGCCTGAGCAAAGGCTGGTTATCGCCTTTCGTTGGTCGGTCCAACGCTGTTATCAAAAGAGGTCTGCGGCCATTCGGTTGTCTGGTTTAAAACACTGATTTATGAACGGTTTACAGGGTAAAACTAAAGCTTCCCGCCACGGGACCCGATGCATGCAGCATGCGTCTCTGGTCTAGGCCGTTCTCGGCGTCCTTTGGAGCCGGCTTGTGCCGGCGACTGCTGTGGGCTTGCGTGCTGGGATTTCTCCTCGCGCCGGCCGGCCACGCGTTCGCGCAATCGTTAATTTTAAGTCAAGCGGCAGACGGCGCCGCGCGCGAGTCGCTGATCACCGTTCCGGACAGCGAAGACAGTCCGTGGTTGTTTCAATGGTTCGTCGATGGACGGGCGCTGACCGCCGATCCCATTCCTCATGCGGGACAGCTCGTGGTTTATTGGGACAAGGCGAGTCCAGGAAGCGAATACGAGGTGGTCGTTTACAAGGACGGCGCCGCGCTGGCCAGTCAGGCTCTGAGTTTGAACCCGGCTCCCTCAAACGGCACGAATGATCCGGGTAACGGAACGCCGAATACACCAGGCGGGCCAGGAGGCGGCGGAGGAGGCGATGGTGGAGCCTCGAATCCCGCGCCGCTCTCGCCGGCATCCCTGACCCCTCCTGCAGGAATGAGTGTGTTGATCAATCTTTCGACGCGCGGCCAGGTGAAACCGGATACGCCGCTGATCGCCGGATTGATCGTGAGCGGCTCGATGCCCAAGCCGATTTTGATTCGGGCGGTGGGGCCGACGCTGGCGAGTTTTGGGGTCAGCGACGCGTTGAAGAACCCGACGCTGACGTTGTATCATGACGGCCAAGTGATTCAGACCAATGACGACTGGGATAGCTCGGCTGCCGCTGGTCTCAGTGCGGTCATGCAGGCGGTCGGGGCTTTTCCCTTGAATCCGGGTAGTCGGGACGCCGTGCTCTGGGTGAATTTGGCCCCTGGCGCCTACACCGCCCATGTCAATTCGGCCGACTCCACTCCCGGCACGGCGCTGGTCGAATTCTATGACACGTCTGCGGCCACGGCGGCGCAGGCCCGTCTCGGCAATCTCTCGTCGCGAGGTTTTTCCGCGAGCGGAAACAACGTGATGATCGTCGGAATCATCATCGGCGGCGATCGGCCCAAAACGGTCCTGGTTCGCGCGCTCGGGCCGATGCTCCAGCAGTATGGCGTGAACGATGCCATGCCCGATCCCAAGCTCGAGTTGCGTCAGGGCGATAATTTGCTCGGAGTGAACGACGATTGGGAAACGACCGCGGACAAGTCGAGAGTCGTCAGCGTCACGCAGGCCACGGGGGCGCCGGCCCTGCCGAGCAATAGTCGCGACGCGGCCCTCGTCTTGACCTTGAACCCAGGCGCCTACACCGCGATCGTGACCACGGGCGCGAGCAGCGGAGAAGCCGGCGAGGTGCTGGTCGAGGCGTACGAGACGCCCGGGGGATAACGAACTGGCTCGCTGTCGCTGGGGATCGAGGTATCAAGTTTCAAGTGACAAGTACCAAGAGCCACTGCGCGCGAAGAGAATCGATGTAGCCCGCCGTGAGAGCGGCGAGAGGTTTGAGGGGTTCGTTGCGTGAAGCGCGGGTAGGGCGGCCACTCCGTTGGCCGCCGTGATTGGGACCGAAATTCCGGTTGTAGCGGGGTCGCTGACCTCGGTGCATCGGGAGCAGACTCAATTCACCGGGGTCGGCGCCCCCGGCTACAGCACAAACCTGACTCGCCGGGACGTCGAGTCCCACCTCGATCACTGAAAAATCCCGAACGATCACCACCCCTACCGGTTGGTCGAACTGGTGTCCCCTTGGAAATACGAGTAGCTTACGCTCCGGGAGAAGGGCAGCATGCGGGTGATGTACTGCTCGACCCACTGGTTCGCTTTCGCGACGGAGGTCTTTGGCACCATCACGATGTCCTGCGGCGAAACCGGGAGGTCGTTTCCAGTGATTCCTTTCTCGATAAACTGAGCGAGGTTCGTCACGTAGACAAAAACATCATTCGTTTCATTGCGATGGATCAGGATGACTTCCTTCAAACTCCCAGTCTCGATCACGCCGCCGGCTAAGGACAGGACTTTCAGGAGGGTCAGGGAGTTGGCCGCTGGATACGCGCCCGGGCGCACCACCTCTCCGTTGACGTAGACCACGCGCGACTCCGAAGCCTCGAGGGAGATCTGAACGGCGAGAGGGTTTTTATAGCGTCCCTTCACTCGTTCCTCCAGGTCGAGCTGCAACGCCGCGACGGTTTTGTTCGCGGTATCGATGTATCCGATTTCTGGTAACAGGAGGCGTCCGTCCGGAGCGATCGTGACCACGGAATCGTAACCAAAGAGGTGACGATTCTCGGTCAAGGTCGTCGGCACCGGGCGCGAGCGGGTCACTTCCGCCTTCAGGGTGTTGCCCGACAGCTTCGACGCCGCTTCGGTGAGCGCTTCGCCCAGCTGATCGGGAGTTTGGCCCGCGGCTTTGAATTGGCCGATCTTTGGCACCGAAATCGTGCCATCGCCCTGGACCACCGCGTCTCCCGAAAGCTCGGCCACCGCGAGATTCGACTTTGTCACGGTCACGGAGACGGCCGGTTGATTGAGACGCTCGCGATAGGCTTGGCTGATTTCGGCCGAAAGCTCGCTCGGACTTTTCCCGCTGGCCGTCACCTCCGCGACGTTGGGCAAAGTGATGCGTCCGTCCGGCCGCACGATCACATTGGTGTCGAGCTTGGCATCCGCTCCGAAATGAACCGCCAGTTCATCGCCGCGCATCACCCGATATTCTTCAGATGTCAGGTTGAAATGATACGAGACGACATCGTCGGTTTCAAACACCGGACTGGTGCTCGAGCGATCGATCGGCAGCACGCGCACGCGTACTTTGTCATTTGGTGAGAGGCGGAGCGACGAGCCGAGCTGCGGCAGTTGGTCGGTTTCGGTCACCGGCCGGAGAGCGGAGCCGTTTTGGCGTACGCTCACGCCGAGCGGCTGCTCGACACACCCCGCGGCCAAAAGCACGGCAGAGAGAAGGGAAAAAGTTCTGGCTGAAACGGCGCCAAAACGAGGAAGTGCAACCTTGATCATGGAAGAGCGTTCAGTTCCACCGTGACGATGGAGTAGGGCGGGACAGTCAAAGGCTGAGCGAGCGAGGCCTCTCCCGAGACGATGGAAATGGGCTTCTTCAAGTCGGCGTTCACGATCGGTTCTTTGTAGAGTGCCGAGGGAATCTCCTCCGGGAGATCGCGACCGTTGTGGTCGGTCAAACCGGGGGACGACAACGTCCAGGTCACGGCCGTGTCCGCGGCCTTGAAGGAACCGAGGTTCAGTTTGACCTGGTGAATGGTGTTCCAGCTGCGGTTGACCAGATTGACGAACAACTTTTTGCCGGAGTCATCGAGCGACGCGGCCACGGTCAATTCGGGCACGTTGGTCTGCGCGGCGGCGACGCCGACGGATTTCACGCTGAATTTCGGGCTGTCGATCGTCGCCGAAACCAGCCGCGTGCCGAAGTGTTGAGTGAAAAGTTGGACCACGTAGTACGGCACCTTAGGTTTTTGATCATAGGCCACCCAGCCCATGAACGAGCGATCGGTGAATTTGAAGTAATTGGCCAAGGTCACGCGCGGCTGGTTGAGAAACACCTGGATGATCCGCGCCAGGTAGACCGCGGTGCCCATGGTCTTAACCTGATCGACCTGCACCGCATCGTTGGAGAAGAGGGCGCCCCATTCCGTAATGGCTATGTTGATATGCCGACCTTTCTCGTATTTGGCGATCGTGTTGCTCAATGCGGTCAGACTCCGGTCCACCGCTTCCGGCGCGGCCCAGAGGCCTTGATAGAGGTCTTTCCAGGACAGATTTGTTTGCCCAAAGGTGAGCGGGAAATACGCGTTGTGGACTGCGAAATAATCGGCCTCGCCGGCCACCTTGCCGAGAACGGTGTCGGTCCAATCTGGATACGGAAGGGCGACGATGCTGGAGTTGGCGGTGCCGATCGCGATCAGTTTGATGCTCGGGTCGACCTTGCGCATGGCCGCGGCGAACGCGAGGAAACGGTCGGCATAGACGTCGGGAGCGACCGTGATGATTTTTTTGTCGGTCGGATTTCCCGGGAGATAGAGTTCATTGCCGACCTCCCACAAGGAGACGTTGGCCGGAGAGGGCAGTCCGTCGGCGATTCGTTGTGGGTTTTTCGGCTGATTGCAGTAGGCCACCCAGGCGGCGGCTTCGTCGGCCGTGCCGGTGCCGGCGTTGACCGTGATCAAAGGACGCGCTCCGATCGCGCTGCAAAACCGAAGGAATTCCGGAGTGCCGAAGACGTTGGCCGACTGGCCTGTATCCGTCGGGTGATCACGGACCGGACGTTTGGCGACCGGTCCGATGCCGTCCTGCCAATGATAAAAGTCGGAAAGCGTGCCGCCGGGGAAGCGGACGTTTTCGATGCCCTGCGCCTTCGCCAGCTCGACCCAGCCAGGAATGACTTTGCCGTTGGAATCACTGATGCCGTTGGCGGAGTTGAACCACTCCAGATTGGTCCCGAACAACCCCCGCGGGATCGTTCTGACCACGGTGGCGGTGTCGATCCGGCACTCCATCGGATTGGCGGCGAGCCGATGATCGTTCGGCAGGTCCGGGGTTTTTCCATCGCAACCCGTGAATCCCAGTCCAAAGACGGCGGTAGAGATAAAGACGGCCCAGCGTGAAGTCATAAGACTGAGGATCGATCGTTCAGAACGATTTGGATACAAAAATTTAGTCATGAAACAGCGCAGGGAATTGGGCTCAGGGTGATGGCGAGGGTTTTGGATTTTTTCAACTTGGGCAGGCGAGCGTTCAACTCCGCCGCCAAATTTCGCACTCCGGGAGGGTGGAGGATGCCGTGGTGATCTCCTGGCACGTCGAAGTAGTCAACCGCACCTTGGGTGATCTTTTCGTAATACCGCCGTGGATCGCGCTCGGGCGCCCGCTTGAAAAAAGAATCCTCGGCCAGGGCCACAATGACGGTGCCGGTGTAAGGCCGAAGCTGATACCGTTGGTGCATGGAAAGGGCCTGGTCGTAGGAGTGACTGATCCGGTTCCGCACGACCAAGGTTCGATTGAAGTTGCGGACCTTTTCAGCGAAGTAGCGGGCTTTGTCGCCGAGCGACATTTTCCAGAATTTCCCGAAGTGATAGAGGAGGCGATCCCGGCCGAGAATTTCCCCCGAGAAGACGTTGCTGACGATGGGATCAAGCAGCACGAGACGCTCGACCCGTTCGCCCGACTGGGTGAGCTGCCGACCCACTTCCCAAGCCAGCAGGCAACCAAAACAGTGTCCACCGATCACATACGGGCCTTGGGCCTGAACCTTCTTGATCGCGGCGATGAAGTCGGCCGCGACTTCCTCGACGGAAGGAAATTCACCGGCGATCGGCGTCGCATCCAGTCCGCGCGCCTGAAGACCATAGAGCGGTTGATCTTGTCCCAGCGCATCGGACAGGTCCTGGAAAACAATCGCGTCGCTTCCTCCGCCCGGGATGCAGAAAAGCGGCGTCCGCGTCCCCTTGGGCTGAATTGCGAGGAGGCGGCAGGCCGGTTGCGCCTCGTCCTTTTGGCCAAGCAATGCGGCGAGTTTCTCAAGTGTGGGCGCTTGATAGAGGGTCGCCAGAGGGAGCGATTGTCCGCATTCTTTTTCGATCCGCGCAAAAAGCCGCGCGGCCAGCAGGGAGCGTCCGCCCAGCTCGAAAAAATTGTCGGTCCGTCCCACCTTGGGAAGCCCGAGAATTTCTTCCCACATCCGCGCCAAGCGGCGTTCGAGCTCATTGCGAGGAGCAACGAATTCAGGCACCGTGTCAGGCTCCGGCGGATACAAGTTGGAGTCGAGGTGGCGCCGCAACATCCGATTTTTTGGATCCAAACCGATCACGGCCAGCGTCTCGTTGGATTGCATCGCTCGCTCCAGGAGTGCGAAGCCCTGAGCCGGAGCGAGACTGAGGTAGCCGCGAACCGCGATGGCTGCGGTGTCGGTGAAGCTGCCGCCCATGCCGGTGTCCGCCCAGAGCGACCAAAGCAAACTGAAGCTGCGAAGCCCCTGTTTCCGTTGCTGCTGCGCCAAACTGTCGAGAGCCGCGTTGGCCGCCGAGTAGCTGGCCGTCCCGAGGGAGCTGAAGTAGCTGAGGAGAGAGGAAAAATGAAGGAAGACGCAGTTCGGAAAATCGCGAGCGGCGCGCTGGAGCACCCACCCGCCAACCAATTTGGGTCGCACCGCGCGCCAGAACAAGGCGTCCGTTTCCGTGGCCAGCGGAGCCTCATGATAGCTGCCGGCCAAGTGGAGGATGCCGCTCAGCGGACGTTCCCAGGTTCGCGTCGCCTCCTCGATCGCGCGGCGCACAAACGCAGCGTCGGCGATGTCTCCGGCCGCGTAGCGCACTTCGCCTCCGGCCGACTCGATCGCTTGCCAGGAGCGGATCCGGCCAGCCATCGTATCGTCTTTGCGGAGACACGTCTCCCACTCGCTGCGGGCTGGAAGCGTGGCTTGACCGAAAATCAGCAGCTTGGCCCGGTAGCGTTGGGCGAGCTGAAGGGCGATGACTTGGCCGACGCCTCCAAAGCCGCCGCTGATCGCATAGACTCCACCGACCTCGAAGGCGGCCGATTCGGCGCTGGAGGGTTGCTCGATCGGCCGCAAAACTCGGCCGAAACGTTTTCCGCGCCGGAGGGCAATTTCCTTTTCGCCCGTCGGGTCGGCCCATTCTTTTTCGACTCGAAGCGCGTCGTCCGCGGGATCGTCGCCTGAGAGATCGAGATGTCGGCATTGCAGCCAGGCGTACTCCTGCTCGATGGTGCGAGCAATCGCCGCCAGGGGTGCCTTGGTAAACTCGATCGCGTCCTCATCAGTCGCCAGATGGGTGCGGCTCGCCGCGACCACCAGGGAAACGCGCGCGGCGGAATCAGTCGGCGCCGGCCAGGCCTGCAGGAGTAGAAGGAGGCTGAGGCTGCCGAGTTCTTGGGTGGCCTCAAGCGCGCTTGTATCTGAAAAGTCAGTACCGTGCGGGGGATACGACCAGGCGTGAACGGCGTGGGTAAACGCGTTAGAGCCTGAGAACCGCGCAAAAATTAGAGCGTACTCCGCGGGATTGCGGGGATCGATTCGGAGGTCGCCTGGAGAAAGTGGGGTTGGGTCCGAGTGGGTCCGCACGACCAGGCAGGTGTGACCCGCGGCTCTCAGCCGTTTCGCCAGGTTTCCGCCGAGACCCTTCGGATCGGCGAGAATTAAAACGCGGCTGTGTTCCGGCAGGGCCGGCGCGGCGGCCGGTCCCGGAATTTCTTTCCAGGCGGGGCAAAATAAATCGATTAGAGTCGCGACGTTCTCCCCTCGCGCCAGTTGGCGAGCGTACGCGCCGGCTTCGAAACGCTCTCGCAATTGTGAGCGCTGAATTTTTCCGATCGCCGTCTTCGGCACGTCCTCTCTCGCCAGCGGGATCAGGAAGTCCGGAGTGACACCGCCTTCTTTGGCGACGGCGGAACGAATTTCCCGCAGCAGGGCAGCGAGCCGGGGTCCGGCCTCAGGTAAGGGACAAAAGAATACAGCGAGGCGGTCGGTGTTTTCGCCCGGTTGGCGGATCGCGCAGGCCGCGGTGAAGGAGACGTCCACGCCCTTCACGGCTTCGACGATCGACTCGATTTCGTGACTGTAGAAATTTACCCCGTTGATAATGATCACGTCCTTTTCGCGGCCCGTGATGGTCAGGCGACCGGCATGGAGGACGCCCAGGTCGCCGGTGATGAACCAACCATCGCGGGTGAAGGCGGCTTGGTTGGCCTCCGGATTCTCGTGGTAGCCGTCGGTCACGGAAATGCCCTGGATCTGGAGGCGCCCGATCTTTCCCGCCGGAACCACGTTGTCCTGAGAATCGACGATCCGCAGTTGTACGCCCGGAATCGGAGTGCCCACTTCGACAAACGGATCGTTGTCCTGGGTGGTCGCGAGGGTGAAGCGGCGTGAGTAGGTCACGCCGGAACAGGTCTCGGACATTCCCCACGCTGGCCGCATCGCGGTGGCGGGAAGGCCGTGGGGCGCGAGGAGTTCCAGGAAACGTCGCGCGGTCTTGCTCACGATGGCTTCACCGCCGTTAAGAATGAAACGCAGGGACGAGAGATTCCAGCGGCGGCGGGAGATCGCTTCGGCCTGCTCATTGACCAACCCGAAGGCAAAGTTCGGCGCCCAGGTGATGGTGGCACGGTACCGCTCGATCCAGTCCAGCCAGATCAGCGGTTGCTGCAGGACCAATTCCGTCGCGGCGTGGCCCTGGCGGCAGCCGGACACCACGTCGCGCAAATGAAACATGACCAACCCGCCGACGTGATCGAGCGGCATCCAATTGATCGATACGTCGCGGTGATCAAATTCGCAGGCATGAACCACACTCGCGCCCCAGGAGAGGAGACGGCGGTGAGTTTGGCGCACCGCCTTGGGCAGACCGGTGCTGCCCGAGGTCAGGAGGAGGAGGGCGACGTCGTCCGGTTTCGAACGATGCCAGGCCTTGGCCGCGGGGTGACGGCGTAGTGCTTCCACGGAGACGACGTGGAAGTCGGCCAGGCCTTCGCGTTGAGCCAACGCCTGCAAACGCGGCACCAGGGTTGCTCCGGCGAGCACGGGCGGGGCTTTAAGCAAGGTCCACGCGTTGCACAGTTTGGCCAAGGTGGCGTGAGGCTGCTCGTAAGTCGGCGCGATCGACACCGGCACCGGGACAAAACCGCCGAGGACGCAGGCCCAGAAAGCGCCGAGAAAATCCCGGTTGTGCTCGAGTTGAAAAAGAATCGGTTGGCCCGGTTGCAATCTGCGTTCCCGCAGGCCGGCCAGAATGCAGGCGGCGTCGTTCAGCAGTTCCGGATAAGTCTGCTGCTCCACCTTGCCGTTGGCGAGGAGGTAGAAAATCTCATTTTGTGGATACAGACGCGCCGCACGTTCGAGCGCTCCGGCCAGGTTGGTCGGATGCCCCGAAGGAAAGGACGGCCTGCTGCCCTTGCTGATAGCGAGATCGCCCGGGTGGTTGGACTCCAAAACCGGAGAGGCGAGCAGGGTTTTCACGTGGAAAGAATGCTCGAGATTTCCGCACCGAGTTCCGCCGGATCGACGGGCTTGCTGCTCTTCGTCGAAAGAGTCGTCCAGGGCGCGACTGCGCTGGGCCCGGCGACTATCACCGGCCAGCCGCCTGGACTGAGGTGGACGTCGCTGTAGCGTTCGCGTTGCTGTCGGAGTTCCTTGGTCACTCCGGTGTCGATCTCCGCGCCTTTTTTAAAGAAACGTCCCAGCAGTCCCGTCGACGACGCGGCCGGCTTGATGAAGCGATAGCCGGACGTGTCTTCGGCGAAGAACGCAGACGGCGAGGGCTCGAGGGCGACGAAGACCGAAATATCCTGGCCGCGACTGCGCTGCGCGAGCTGTTGCGCGGTCAGCCAAGCGACGACTGCGCCGAAGCCGCGGCCGCCGATCGCGCATCGGCCTTTCGGGTGAAGGACGGTGATTTCGTCGGCGATGGAGCGGGCCAGCTCCTCGACGTTCACCGGTCGAGGAATTGCTCCCATCATCGCGGTGGAGCGAAACACAAAGGAGGAACGCTGGTCGCCGAAATGACGAGCCAGCTCGGTGAAGCCCACAGACTCCGGCGCGGCATCGGCCACGAGAAAGACGGGCGCTCCGGTGCCTCCCGCGTGCAGGACCTCGATTTTCACCGCGCTGGATTTCGTCTGCTCGAGGAAGACGACCGCGAGCTGTTCGATGGTCGGCGCCTTGAAAAGCGCCGGGATTGGCAGGTTTTTGCCCAGCGTTTTGTGGATCTGGGCGAACATCTTGGCCGCGAGCAGAGAGCGTCCGCCCAGCTCGAAGAAGTTGTCTCTGATTCCGATCCGAGGAACGGAGAGGATTTCCTGCCAGACCTTCGCGATCTGCCGCTCGATCTCGTTTCGCGGGGCGACGTAGCCGTTGGTATCTGCAACTGACGGAGCTACCGTTGCGGCGGTTTCGGGATGGAGATAGCGTTGAATTCCTTTGTTCGTTCCATCGACGCCGATGAGGAGCTGAGGGTGGTCGTGGCGGAGCGCATACAGGAGGGAAGCGACCCCTTGTTCGGGCGAGATCGAAAGGTAGCCGCGGGAGCGCAATGCCTCTCCGGCATGGTAACCTCGGCTCATGCCGATGTCGGTCCAGGAGCTCCAGAGCAAATTGTAGGTCCGAAGTCCGCAGGCGTAGCGCTGATGATGCGAGAAGCCGTCGAGGAAGTTGTTGGCCGCGGCGTAGGCGCCGGTGGAGAGGCTGCCGAAATGACTGATCAGGGAAGAGAAGTTTATGAACAAACTGCCCGGCCGTTCTTTGGCCACTTGGTGCAGTACCCAGGCGCCGGATACTTTCGGGCGCATCACGGCGGCCAACCCGGAAATGCTTTCCTTTTCCAGCAGCGACTCGTGATAAATTCCCGCGAGGTGAAGTACGCCGTCGAGCGGTCGGTTCCATTTCTTCTCCGCGGTCTCCACCGCTTGGCGGATGGCGGCGAGATCGCTGATGTTAGCGGAGACGTAGTCCACTTCGCCGCCGAGCACCGACAGGGTTTCATAGGCGCGGACCCGTTCCGCGGTTTTCCCGCCTGTCTCCAAAACCGTTTTCCACTCCGATTGCGGCGGGAGCGGCGAACGACCGACGATCAAGAGCCGCGCATCGAAGTGTTGGAGCAGGTGTCCGGCGAAGCGCAGGCCGATGCCGCCAATGCCGCCGCTGAGGAGATAGAGTCCGCCTTTTTCAAACGGCAGCGGCCGGGGTTCGTCGGCCACCGGCGCCTTTTGCAGACAAGGGATCAGTCGCTCGTCGCCGCGCCAAGCGGACTCGGTGGCGCGATCCCACGCGCTCAATTCGCGGAGAACAAAACGGGCCTCGGTTTCCCGCTTGATCCCCTCGAGGTCGACATGATGGCAGTCGAGCCAAGCGATTTCCTGCGGGATCGTGCGGACCAGTCCGAGCACCGGAGTTTTGGCGTAGGCAATCTGGTCCGAGTCGCGGGTCGCGCGGGTCTGACTGGACACCACGAGCATGCGGACGGTTTGCTCGTTCGCATTTTTCGGCACGAGGGCTTTGACCAATCCGAGAAGGCTGTGCGCGCCCTTGGACTGAGCGGCTTCAAGTTCACTCACACTGGCGGGCTCGCTGATTTCTTCGCCGTAGGTCCAAGCGTGGAGGATGAACTGGGGAATGCCGATCGCCTCGGTCAATTGCGTGTAGTGTTCGAGCGTCCCAGGCGAAATTCGAAAGGTGTTTTCGTCGATTCGTTCGAAATCCTGTCCGGCTTCGATGGATACACAGCGTTGGCCGCCGGAGATCAGCCGCTCGCGCAACAAGCCGCCCAGTCCACCGCGTTCCGCAAAGAGCCAGATGAGCGAGCCGGGGGCCAGCGCCGTCTCGGGCAGAGGAGCGGAGCACCAAGCGGGACGATAGAACCAGTCTGGCGCCCCGCCGCTGTGGTCGGAGCCGGAGGTGTGTTTTTGAAGCAAGTCGGCGAATTCGCCGCGTTCGAACTGCTGCTTCAATTGGGTCCGCTGGATCTTCCCGATCGCGGTCTTCGGTATCGCTTCTTTGGGGACAGGAATGACGTAGTCCGGGTTGAGCGCCTCCTTTTTGACCACCGCGGTGCGAATGCGCTTGATCAATTCTGGCAGACGTTCGGCCGGGCCGGGCGTGGGACAGAAGAAAATCGCGACCCGATCAGTGTTCTCGCCGGGCTGCCGGACCGCGCAGGCCGCGGTGAACGACACTTCGACGCCCTCCACTTCCTCGACGATCGATTCGATTTCGTGACTGTGGAAGTTGACGCCGTTGATGATGATGACGTCTTTCTCCCGGCCCGTGATGGTCAGTCGTCCCTCTTTGAGCAGGCCGAGATCGCCGGTGATGAACCAGCCATCCTCGGTAAACACCTCCGCGTTGAGCTCGGGGTTTTGGTAGTATCCACGAGTCACCGACAGCCCCTTGATTTGCAGGCTGCCAATCTTTCCCTCTGGCACCAGCTGCCCGGAGCGATCGACGATTCGGATGGAGGTGCCGGGAATCGGTCCGCCGACTTCGACGAAAGGATCGGCATCGGTCGTGGTCGAAGGAGAAAAAAGATGGGACGAAGTGACGCCCGACGACGTCTCGGACATACCCCAGGCCGGCTTCATCGCGGTCGCGAGCAGCGCATGCGGAGCGAGCAACTGGAGGAAACGCCGCGCGGTTTTGCTCACGATGGCCTCGCCGCCATTGAGGATGAAGCGAAGCGAGGAGAGGTCCCAGCTCCCGTTGGCGATGGCCTCGGGTTGATCGTTGATCAGGCCGAAGGCGAAGTTGGGGGCCCAGGTGGTGGTGACGTGGAACTTGGCGATCCAGTTCAGCCAGACGAGAGGATTGGCCAGGACCAAGTTAGTCGGAGCCTGGATCTGATCGCAGGCGAGGTAGACGTCGCGGATGTGGAACATGACCAAGCCACCCACATGGTCCAATGGCATCCAATTTAAGGATACGTCCTTTTCGCTGAACTGATCGAACTGCGCGATCGCGGCGGAACGAGAGAGAATATTCCGATGGCTGAGCTGAACGCCCTTCGGCAGACCGGTGCTGCCTGAGGTCAGGAGGAGGACGGCGAGGTCGTCGGCCTGGTTCTCGTGCCATTCCCCCGCCGAAACGGTGTCGCGCAGGGTGGCGGCAGAGAGCGCCCGGAACCCCGTCAACCCTTGCCGCTCGGCGAAACGTTCCAGGCCCGAGATGAGCTCATGACCGGCGAGCACCACCGGCCGGTCGAGCATGGTCCAGGCATTTTTCAGCTTGGCCAAGGTGTTGTGCGGTTCGTCGTAGCTCGGGGGCAGCGAGATGGGGACCGGGACAAAGCCGCCCATCATGCAGGCCCAAAAAGCCGGCACGAAGTCCTCGTTGAGGTGGAGTTGAAAGATAATTTTTTCGCCGGGCTGGAGGCCGGCGCGGCGCAGTCCCCCGAGAAACTTGCCGGCCTCGGTCATCAACTCCGGGTAAGTTTGCAGGCGGTCAGATCCATCCGGCTGGATGTAACGCACGCCTTTGTCCGGAGAACGTTCGGCCGCGCGCCGCAGGGTGGTGGCCAGACTGGTCAAAAGAGCAGGATCCGCTTCAAGCGGCGCGCCGTGGCTAAGCGAAACGGACTGGAGAACGGGTTCGAGGAGCGTATTCATCGGGGGAGGACAGTTGGCGAAAATGCGAGAGAGGAAGTGAGGAAAGGCGCGAGGGAGGAAACGGGACGATCGCGGGTCAGAGCACGCTGGCGGTTTGGGAAACCACGGTTGAGTTTTCTGCGACGTCGAAGGTCACGAAGGCATTCGCGCCGATCAGGCTGCCGGAGCCGATCCGGACCGGACCGACGATCATGGAGCGCGCGCCGACTAAAACGCCGTCGCCGACGATCGGCAGCCCGGGCCCGGCGCCGATATCGATCTCGTTGCCGCTTCCGCCTCCGATCGCGGCCTGGGCGTAGCAAGTGCAGCGATCGCCGAGGATGCCGAAGATGGTGATGCCCACCGTGTGCGGCATGTAGAAACTGCGGCCGATGCGGGTGGTGGGCGGAATATCCGTGCTCCAGAGCATGATATTCCAAGTGAACAAAATCCGGGGGACGAGGCGCCAACCGCGAAGATAAAGGTATCGACCCAGTCGATACGCAAAGATCGCCTGGAGCGACGGCATGAAGAAGATGCTCAGACGTTTGACGCGGCTCAGGCCCAGCCCGTTGTGCTCGGCAAAGCGCTCGATGTCGCTGGAGAAGAGATCCCAGAATTCCTTGAAGGTCATCGGACAGGGGACGTTGAAGACGTCGATGCGACCAGGTGTTGGTACAATTCGGACAATTGCTCCATCGCTGCGCCCCAGTTGAAGCCGGCCGCACGAGTGGGGGAGGATTGACTGAGCTGCTTCCGCAGGGCGGGCTGCTCCCAGAAGCGTTCCAGGACTCGGGCCAGCCCGGCGGCGTCGTGGGTCGGGAAATACAAAGCGTCGATTCCGAGTATTTCGCGATGGACAGGGATGTCCGAACAAATGACCGGGATCGCGCAGGACATCGCCTCGAGGGCGGGAAGATCGAAGCCTTCGCCCCGAGACGGAGCGAGGAACGCGGTGGCGTGCTGGAGCAGCGCAACGCACTCGGAATCGGTGATGAAACCGGTGAAGCAAACCTTGCCCGGCGCGCATTCCTCGGCGAGACGCTTCAAACGGAGAACATAGGCGTCGGACCGGCTCATGCCGGCCAAGACCAGGCGAGGCACGGAGGCCTCGGCGGAAAGACCGCGCAGGAAAGCGGCGTATCCACGGATCACTACCTCCAGGTTTTTGCGCGACATCAAAGCGCCCAAGTAGAGAAAGTAGTCGCCGAAAAGTTCGAGGCGGGCGTGGACCTCGGTCCGCGGGGCGGAGGGCGCCTTCGGCCGAAACAATTCGCCGTCGATCCCGTTGGGTACGACCGCGACCTTGCGGGCGATTTTGGGGAAGAGCCGGCGGATTTCATTCCCCACCGATTGGCTGACCGTGAGAACACAATCGGCGCGGCGGAGCGAACGCGGCGTAAGGGTGCGGACAATACGATCGCGCAGCCCTCGATGATCCTGCGGCGCGGTCAGCGGCAGAAGGTCGTGGGTGTGGACGATCAGGCGGCAAGGCGTGCGCGAAGGCGCGGCGCGTTGGACGTGAAGGAGGTCGAGCTTGGCCCGGCGCGCGAACCACGGGAGGACGACCGACCGTTGAATCAAGGGATCGGATACGGAGAGCCGCTGGTAACGGACGTTCGGGCGACGCGGAAAGGGCGGAGTGTAGTGCCGGTTGGTGAAGACCACGAAGTCGTCCTGGGGACGAAGCTCGGGCAGGAGCGCGACCATCTGGTGGACGACCCGTTCCACGCCGCCCTTGCCCTTACCGAGAATATGAGCGTCAAGTCCGATGCGCATGAGTTCCTCCCAAAGAAGACGTGAGGCCGAGCAGGTCGGCCAGGCAGTGAAGATCGGCGCGCAACGCGAGACGTCGACGGGTGTCGCCGCGAACGGACGCGAGCGCACGCAGGAAGGTCCGTAGGGAAAGTCCCACGACATAACTGAGGCGCGTCGCGCTCCGCCCCAGCGGTCCCATCGAAGCGTCGAGCAAGCGCATGAAATTCCGCTGTTGGAGCACGCGGTTGTTCAATACCTGTAGGTCCGTCTTGGTGCTCCCGCCGCAGAGGTGTTTGACCGCGTGGGCGTTGACCCGCCAGGTTTCCCAGCCGAGCGCGTGACAGCGCCGGCAGAGATCGACATCCTCGGCGTACATGAAAATCGCTGGGTCGAAGCCCCCGCACTGCGCGTAGGTTTCGCGGCGAATGACCATGCAAACCCCCGAGACCCACCCGATCCGCGTCTCGCGGGCCCAGGCAGTCTCGACGTAGAGTCCGGCAAAAAACCGTGAGCGCGGAAAGAGCCGGCAGAGCAGGAGATTTTGATTCAGCATCACGCGCGGGGTCGGCAGCATCCCGCAGGTCTTGGGCTGGCGCGCGCCGTCCATCAGCACGACCTCGGGTCCGACCACGCCGGCTTGCGGATGGGTTTCGAGAAAACGGACCAGCTGGGCGCCGGTGTCCGCGAGCAGCAGCGCATCGCTGTTGAGCAGGGCGACGAACTCGCCGCGACTTTGTTGAAACCCGAGGTTGTTGGCCCGGCCAAAACCGAGGTTTTCGCGGCTTTCGATCACCGTCGCTTGCGGATACCGGGCGCGCACGTGAGCGGCGCTTCCGTCGCTCGAAGCGTTGTCCACCACCAGCACCTCAAAGGATACGCCTTTGGTCTCGCGGTAAATCGAGGCAAGGCACGCGTCGAGAAGCTCGCGGGTGTTGTAGCTGACGAGGATGAAGGAAAGGCGAGGCGTCATGACGAGACCGCGAACTCCGATTCTTCGCCGGGGCCGCCGAGGTGGAAGCTGCATTCGGGCAGGTTTTCCGTCACGACCGCGCCGGCGCCGATGAAGGTTTCGCGGCCAATCGTAACATTTCCGAGGATACGCGCGCCACAGCCGACGATCACGTTGTCGGCGATCTCGACCCAGTCGTCCGGCCGCTCGTCGGGACGAGGACCGGTCGCGATCGTGTTGTGATGGACCAGGTAGACGTTTCGCCCGATGCGAACGCGATCGCTGACGTAGATGCAGTTCGAGTGGAAAAGCATGAAGTGCTCGCCGATCTCGGCCTGAGAGCTGATGTCGGCGGTGAAGAGCACCACGTTGATCCGATGCAGCAGCTCGGCGACTCGCCGCCAGCCGCCGTGGTAGAGCCAGTGCTGGATACGATAACAAACCACGACCAAGGCCGGCGGATTGAGGAGCAGCTTGAGGTAACTGAATACCCCATACCGTTTCTTCTCGATCCGGGCGCGTTCGCGGGTATCCGCCGCGATCAAAAGCAGGGTTTCCTTCAACGTCATGGCACCAGGACCTTCCGCGATTGTATGCTTTTACCCAATACAAGGGAGTCGGCCGGGATCGACTCGGTCACCACGGTATTCGGTCCCACCCAGGTGTTGGCTCCGATCGTGAGATTGCCGATGATGCGCACGCCGGCGCTGATCACGACCTCGTCGCCGATGTGGATGTAGTCGTTGATCGGATCAAAGCCCACCCGTGGGCCCAGCGTGGTGGTGATCTGATGGGCGAAGATGCAGTTCCGGCCGATCGTGGTGTGACCGTGAAGCATGATCCCGACGGGATTGATCAGGATAAAGCCCTCGGCGACCTCGGCCTCCGCTTCCAACTCCGCGGCGAAGAGAACCAAATTCGCCAGAGCGAGAAACTTGTTGAGCACCGGAATGCGCTTCCGGTGGATGAGAACCTGGAAGCGCCAAATCAGCAGCGCGAGATTGGCGGGCGAGAGCAGGATGCCCAACAAGACCCAGAAGGTCGGTTGGCGCCGTTCATAGGCGGCGCGAGCGCGGAGATCGGACCGGATGAGGGAAAGGGTTTGCTGAAGGGTCATGGAGATTAGGCGCGTCCCGCCTGGAGCAGTCGAAGGACGCCTTCACGTTCGTCGCGGGCGAGGCCGCCGAGAAAGGCAAGCATGGCCAAGTAGACCGCGCCGCCCGCCACGGCCGCGGCCAGCCAGTTCCACGGCCCAAGGGTGAAAGCGACCGCGGAGGCGGCGCCGGCGGCCAACGCGGGCCGCCAGAAAACATCCAGCGGACGGATGTCGGGAATCTGCTTTCCGACGAGGATGAACCGGGTGGTCAGGGCAATGCTCATCCCGAGAAGAAAGCCGGCCCCGGCGCCGGTCACGCCGAACCGAGGAATGAGTGCAACCTGTAGTACCACGAGGGATACGGCTCCGACGCTGAGGGTGCGGAGATCGAGATCGGGCCTCCCGCGGGCGACGATGGCCGAGGCCATCACTTGATCGACTGCTTGCAGGCTGCAGGTCCAGATCACGATTTCCAGAACCCGGGCCGACACCTCGTACGATGCATTGCCCGGCAAGACCGCGGCGAACATCGGCCGGGCGACCGCGGCGACGATGGCCGAGATGGGCAACACCCCCGTCACCATAATCTTGATACCTTGGCGGCAGGCTTCGCTCAACGCCTCGGAAGATTCGCGGGCCTTCCGCGCCAGGACCGGCACGAGATTGGTGGTCAAGGCGGTGGGGACAAGGAGGGCGAGATCGACGAACATGTAGGCGGCCGCGAATTGCCCGGCGGAGGCGTCGGTCAAGATCCAGGGCAGCATCGCTTGGGTGGCGAAGCGGGTGATGAGCGACAGCGTGGTGATCCCGGCGAAGGTCGGCACGTGGCTGAGAAATTCCCGAAAGAACGCCCGATCGAAATGCCACGGGTCGCGGTTGAAGAGGGGACGGACGGAGTGCCAGTAGCCGATCATGGTCAACCAACGCGTGACGGTGATGGCGGCGATGACGGACAAGACGCCCCAACCACTGAGAATGCAGACGATGCCCACGCCGGTTCTCACGAGGGTTTCGATGCCCTGAACCAGACTGAAGCGGGTGGCTTGACCGGCTCCGACCAGAACGGAAAGGCCGACCAGGCTTGCGGCGGTCGCGGGCAAGCCGGACGCGACAATGAAAAGACCGCGGGAAATCTCGGGGCTGTAGCTTCCCCGCAGGGCCAGACCGCAGAGCAACGCGATGCCCGCGATGGCGACGAGGCTCGCGAAAACCAGGGCGTGCGCGGTGTATTTTTTTATCTGTTCGGGATGCAACGCGATCTCGCGGAAGAGAAAGGTCTGCATGCCGAGCAGCGGAATGAATTCGCTGATCAGGAAGTAGACGAAGAGGGTGCGAAAGACGCCGAGCTCATCGACGGATTTTCGCGCGATGATCCAGGTGAGAAACAAGGCGCAACCCGAGCCGAGCAGACGAACCGCGGCCTGGGAAAGACTGTTCAACAATACTCCCGAACGCGTTTTCATGCGAGGGCGGCCTCTCGGGTTTCGTTGGCCAGGATTCGCGATCCGGCCACCGCGATGACGGCCACGTAAAGGCAGAGCAGGACGGTTTTGTCGTCGTAGAAAAGTTCGAGCATGAATTCGGTCAAGGTGGTGAAAAACGCGGCGAAGACGCCGGCGCCCGTCCACCAGAGCACGCGGTCGCGCGCGGCGAGCAGGGAACGCGCGGCTTGAAACACCCTCCACTGAAACCAGGCGAAGAGGCTCAGTCCGACCAGGCCGAGTTCGGCCGTGACCAGCAGCACCTTGTTGTGGACGACCCCGAGCATGTAGTACCACTGGCCGCGAATCTCGACTTCATAGAGCTCCAAGCCGGCGAGATATCGAGGAAGGTAGGACTTCCCGCGGGGCAGCCAAACGTTGCGCAGGCGGTTCATCGGATCCGACGACGCGAGTTTGGCGTTGATGAAATTTCCCGGGCCGACGCCCCAAGCGAGATTGCTGCTGATGTGTTCGAGCGCGAGTTCGGCCATGCGCAGCCGCGAGGAGGTGGCGCCGTCATCGCCCTTGGTCAGACGCTTGATGATTTTTCCGGAGAAACCGCCGAGGCCGACCATCCCCACCAGACACCCGACAAAAATCGCGAGCCAGCCGGCGCGGCTGATGCGTCCGAATTTCCACGCGACGGCCAGAATGATCACGGAAGCCAAAGCGCAGGAGAGCCAAGAGGCGCGGGAAAACGTGAGGAGGATCGCGCAAAAACTCGCGGTCATGGCGAGGGCGATGAAGCTCTTCCAGATCCAGTTTCTCACTACAAGCAACCCCACCAAGGGGATGGTGAAAAAGGTGTGGAACATGGCCTGTTGATTGACGTGGCCGACCGTGCCGGTGGCACGGGTCAGGCTTTCCCCTTCGCCCGCGGTGAACGTCATCATGGCCTCGCTCGTGACCTTGGAGGAGAACCCTATTTTTCGGTTGGTGTGGTAGGCCCAGGCCACCGCGGCCGATTGCAGCAAAACCGCCACCGCGGCCGCAATCAGCACGGTGAAGAGCTCCTCTCGCGTCCGGATGGCGGAGGAAAGCGTGACCAGGTAAAGGAGCATTTTTAGCCAATGGATGAGCTGGATAACGCCGGTGGCCGAGGGCTGCGTCACAAAAAAAATGATACAGACCCAAATGGTCAGGATCGCCCAGGGCGTCGCCGCCCGCGGCCAGAAAAACACCTGGTGCGAAGAGGTCGCCGCCTCCAACAGGAGCAGCGTGGCCAGGGCGTAGAGGACCAAGTCCGAACCCGAGACGACGATCGAGGTGCCCATCAGGCCTTGATAGGCGGGAGGGAAAACTGGAAAGACTTTTTCTAGGCTAAGCGGATGCGCCAGGACCCACGCACAAGCCAGGGCGATGCGGCGATTGGGCAAGACGGAAAAGGTGATCAATCCGGCCAGGCCCGCGGTGAGCACCGCGCGCATCTGCATTTTCATGTCTCCCGCCAGCGGAATGAGCAGACCCGCTCCGACCACGGCAAGCGCGATGCCTGCCCAGGCCAAGCGGCGAGGTTCGAGAAACGGAGCGCGGATCGTGGTCGTATTCATTCGTGGGTTACGAATTTGTCCCCTTACGGATCGAAGCGTTCGCAGTGGATCACGCCCAACGACGGCACGCCGATTTCGGCCAGCAAAGCCGAGGCTCGGCCTAGGGTATCACGTTTGGAACTACGCTGATTGGTCACGAGCAACGGCCGGACCGAGCGGCGCGAAAGGGGAGCCGCTTCCCGGGAATTCAGGAGACCGCCGGCGTGAATCACGATCGCGACATAGTCCCGCAGAGCCTCTTGAAGAAAACGTTCCCAGCCCTCGTGCGATGAGCCGGCTTCGTCCCGCAAGTCGATTTTGCCGGTGCCGAGAAATCCGAGGCGGGCCAATTTCGTCGGGCGCACTGCGGAGGCGAGCGAGGTTTGCGCGGCAAGCACGTCGAGCAGCCCAGGCGCGGTTTCCGCTTTGAGGGTTTGGGTGAGCGATGGGCGATCGAAATTGCTGTCGACCAAGAGCAGACGGCTGTCGCGATCGCGCGCCATCAGCGCCGCGAGTTGGAGAGCGACGGTGGCGGAGGAAGACTCGTTTTCCGCGCTGGTCACCACCACGATGCGCGAAGCATTGCGGGCGAGCACGTCGAGTTTGGCCAAAGCCTGGAGCAAAGCGGGCCGGGCGCCCGCGTAGGGCAGGGTCGCGAGGTCGTCGGGGTGGGTTGGCAAAACCGCATTTTCCCCCGGGATCACGCCCAACAACGGCAGTCCCGAGGCCGCGGTCACGTCCGAGGCGACGAAGAGCCGCGGGTCGAGCAGGTTGAGCAAAAGGATGCCGGCGCCTCCGATGAACATTCCCGCAAACAGGCCAGCGCCGCCGGGTATCCCATATTTCATGACGGTGGTGAGCTTGGTTTTCCGCGGAGGAAGCGCTCGCTCGACGACCGACAAACCGGACTGGCTGGTGGTGAAAAGTTGGGCGGCGATTTGCAGTTCGCGCTGCTTCCGGCGCACTTGGTTGAGCGATTCTTTGGCCGCGTCGAGCGCCTCTTGTTTTGCGAGGACGAGGCGCGCGCGGTCGAGCTCGGCTTGAGCGCGCGTGACCTCGGGGGACGTATCCGTGTAGTTGAGACGGAGTTGGACCAGGGCGAGCTCCTGATCGGAAATGGTGCGGGCCAGGCCGGAGGAGAGCGCCTTGTCGTCGCGACTTTCGGCCAGAAGCAGATCGGCGGCGCCGGAACTGCCTGGCGTGCTTTTCAGCTCCACGATATCCTTTTCAATCTTCGCGGCCTGCTCGGCCAGGCTGAGCTGAGCCACGGAGATTTCTTCGCGCGCCTGGCGATCGTATTCAGCGATGAACCCGTCGCACAGCCCGTTGGCCATCGCGGCGACTTTCTCGCGGTTGGTGGATTTGACTGTGACCTCGATCAGTTCGTCGCGGGTGGAGCCGGTGCTCCGGTCGACCATCAGGGTGGTGGCCTCGACCGTGGGCTTCAGCTCCTTGGCCAGCATGAGGTACTTCATCCGCGGATTCCCCTTGGCTGGATTGTCGTCCCAGTCGCGCCCGAAGAGCGGCATGATCACCGAGGCGACCTTGCCGAAAAGGACCTTGAAGGCGGGCCGCGCGATGTCGGTGTTTTCCACTCCGACCTTCTCGATCATTCCGGCCGCGACCGTCTCGGTCCGAATGACCTCGGCGGCGGTCGCGGCGGAGAGCAAGGGCAGCGACGGCATGAACTCGCGGTAGAGGGTCGGCGCTCCGCCCTGGTGTCGGAACAAGATCTGCGCCGAGGCGGTGAAGGTGGAAGGAATCTGATGCGCCACCAGGAGCGCAATCAACGGCACGACCAGGGCGCAGATCACGAAGAGCTTCCAGCGGACGACAAACTTTCGAATGAGCGTCTCCGCGGAAATCGCGGCGTCGGCATTGAGGTTGTCCGCAATCAGCTGAGCGGGATCGAAGTTGGATTTCGGCATGGAAAACAGCTATCTCTCCGCGAGCACGAGGCGCGGCTCACGGGAAGCAATCCGCTGGCTCAAGGTTCTGGAAATGTGGTCGTCGACTCCGTTGAAGAATTGGCTCCAGTCGTAGCGTTGAACGTGCTCTCGGGCGTTCGCGCCGAGGGTGCGAACCAACGCGGGTTCGCGGGAAATCTTGCGAATCGTCTCCGCCCAGGCCTGCACGTTCTGCGGCCGAAGCAGCCAGCCTGTAATGCCCGGGAGGATACTTTCGCTTGGTCCACCCTGGTTGTTGGCGATGACCGGTTTGGAATGCGCCATGCCTTCGAGCGGAGTGATCCCCCAGTCTTCGTTCAACGGCGTGAACAGCACGGCGGAGGTGCGACGATACAGGTCGCTCAGCTCTCGGTCGGACGGACTGACCACGAACTCGATGCGCGGGTGTCCGCGGGCCCGTTCTTTCAGTTCTACGAGATGCCGTTGGCTCTTGTGGTCGACGAAACCGGCGATGACCAATTTCCAGGGCTCGGGCAGATCCGCGGTGAGAAACGCGTCGATCGCGAGCTGAATATTTTTCGTCCAAGAAATTCGGCCGGGGACGAGGAGAAAGGGTTCATAGGTGGCATCGGTCGGAGCTGAATCGTAGTCGATCCCGGGGTGGTGCAAAACCATGCGGTCGTCGTCTGGATAGAGGCCGTGATCGAGGATCCGATCCTTGACCTCCAGGCTGGTCGCAACGACGCCGGCGAAATTTTTCCAAGCGAGCCGATCGACGATCTGGAAGCTGTGCTTGAACGAGTGATACGCGACTTTGGCGAGGAACTTTCGACTGCGCAGCGCTTCCTTGGCATAAACCCGATCGTAGACCGGCCGGAGCGGAGTCGAGCAGATGCAGAAGGTCGGGATTTGTGAGTTCCGAAACGTGGTTAGCGGTCCGAGTCCGTCGCACCAGACGACATAGGCATCGAAATCGTCGAGAGGGAGACGCAGGCTGAAAATATTGACCGCGGCCTTGAGGACCGCGCCCATGTTGCGATTCACGCTGACCTTTCCGACCGTGACGATCTTGAACTGGTTGAACTCGTCGAAGGTGTTCTCGCGATCGTAGTGGCTGGTGAAAATGGTCCAATCGTGCCGACTGTTCGTAATCAGGGCCGCCATCGAGCGTTCAATCCCGCCCTTCAGGTAGACCCAGGGGTAATAGACTGCGATTTTAAGTTTTTTCATGACGCGACTCGTAGATCTCTAGATAAAAGTCCTCTTGTTGCCGTGCGATTTGGTCCCAGTGGAAGGTCTGAGCGTGGGCCTGGGCCAGCGCGCCCATCCGGATGCAAAGATCGGGTTGTATCCAAAGTTTGCTGACGGTGTGGCCGAGCCCCACCGCGTCGAACCTCGGGGCATATTCCGCCCAGGGCGGGACCGCGATTTCGTTGAGGTGCGGAATGTCGAAACATACCACCGGTTTAGCCGCCGCCATCGCCTCGAGCGCGGAGATCCCGAACGTCTCGTAACGGGACGGCATCACGACCAAACGACTGCGGGCCAGCAGTTCGTTCTTGGCCGTCCCTTCGATTCGACCGACGAAGCGGATCTGCGATTGTAAGTTGTCCCGCTGGACCTGCGCTTCCATCTCGTGCCGGGCGGGACCTTCTCCGGCGATGACGAGCGGGATTTTCTTCGGTCCGCAGATTTTCCGCCAAGCCTCCATCAGCAAATCGAGGCCCTTGTGCTGAATGTCGATTCGACCGAGAAAGAGGACGTATTCCCCTTTCTCCGGGCCGGGCAGAAATGCGCTGTCTTCCACCCCGGAAGCGATTTTTCGGAAGTGAGCGCGGGGCAGCAAGGGCTCCAACTCGCGGCGCATCGCATCTGATTGCACCACGACGTGGTGGTAGCGGTCTTTCTTGGCCAGCTCTTTCATCCAGCGGGAAAACGGCAGCCGATAGCGCCGTTCCCATTGCTCGAAAAAGTACCACTGCACGACCAGAATGACCGGCGCGGTCGTCCACCAGGGAAGCCCGTTGAATCCCACCGGCGGAGTGAACTCCTCGACGGCGAGATCGTGCGGCAGGCGTGCGACCACTGGACCGAGCGAGGCCATGAAAGACAGATGGGGCGAAAGACCAAACCCGGGCACGCGGAAGCCGAGCCGACGGTACTTCACGCCCTTGCGCTCCACGCGACGCCGCGCGGATTTGTAGGTCGAAGTCAGAACCGTCACGTCGTGACGTTGCGCCAGCCGGGAATTCACCGAGAAGGTGCGCACGGGCTGGCCGCCGCGCAGCGGATTTTCGAGGTCATCGGTATCCGCATGGACGATACGAAGCATGGGAGTGGACATAGTAAAGCTGAAGGGGACGGGTGGTCCCTCGCGCCATACGTGCATGACCGACTGGTGTCGGCTATCTCCTGGTCGACCGGCTCAGCGGAAGATTATTTTCTGCGACTGCGCCGATATCCAACCAGCGCCACCATCGTCGCTCCGCCGATCAGACCGTAGGCGGAGGGTTCTGGAACGGGCGGAGCTTCCGCGGAAAAAACGGCAAGAAAAGCGAGGTCGTTGCCTGTGGCGGACCAACTCGTGGTCGTGAGAGTCGAGGGATCGCCACCACTGTCGAGAAATACGGTTCCTCCACCCGAGTACACATCCGCTCCGACAAATCCCAGTTTACCGGAATCAGGAATTCCGTCGAAGAACGGGGCTTCGGTGAGAAAGGCAACATACTGCGCGTCACCCGCCAGGCTGAGGCTGGTGGGGAGGACCAACGGGACAAACGTGTTCACTTCCGCCGGCAGGCTGACCAGCCCGGAGGTGAAGAGAACGGGCCCGGTGGCGTGAAAACCAACGGAATCCCAGGCGGTCAGAACCACCGCGAAGTTAACCGGGGCAGGGCCGGTGTTCGCGAAGGTCAAAGCGAAGCCATCGAGGTGCGTGAAATTGGGATCAACTGTGAAGACTTGGCCAATGGTAGAAAAAGACGGTTCGCCGAACGGGGCGGCAGCGGTTACGCCATCCCAGGCTGAAATGGTATCAATGATTTGAGCTTCGGCGGTGACTCCTAGGCTAAAAATGCCGAGTATAAATGTTAGTTTAGCTGACTTATTCATATAATAAGCGGGGCTGGGCTGGAGGAAAAAGAAGCGTAACCTATGCCATATATTAAAACACTCCAACTTAAGTTAGCGGCAACGTGGTCGGGGCGAAGAAAATCGATTGCGATTTATATACAAGCGTAAAAACGGAAATTGGTGTTACAATACCGTGTACGGTAAATGAGGTAGCGCGAACAAGTGATACTAATTGGTGTGGCATATATTAATTATGTGCTTTGAGCTTCGGCTCAAAGCCGTGGTATTTAGGCATCCTGAGTTGCCGAGCCGGCGTGGTCTTCCTGCTCACCGTTGTTATCTGGATTTTTAAAGCGTTGTTCCAGAAAACTGCTTTAGCTTAAAAGATTTTACCTTCACTATTCGTTAGAGTAATCTTTTTTTGGTTAAATAAAATAGACTAGTGTTATATAAAACTATTTCGTATTATTGGACTATAAATAGGAACTCGGGCGAAATAAGAGGGCAGAGTCATTGATTTATGATTCATCTGCGCGAATGGTATTTTGTCGCGAGATTGTGCTTTTCGACCAAGTCAGCGCTTCAACTCAATGTAAGCTTCAAGCGCAGAACGTGGGCGCGGAGCTTGTAAAATCCCGACTCATCCTTGGCTTGTCGATGAAGACAGTGGGATTGCCGTGAAATCATTTTTAGGTGGGAATGAGGATCTGCGGTCGTGCTTAACGGCTTCGGCATATTTCATTTTATTGCCTACTCCGTCTGATCTCCGGGGTCCGATGAATGGGTTGTGGAGATGGCAAAAGCGGCTCGCATGAAATCTTTGCATCCATCGAGCGCAAAATTGGACGAGAGCCGAGCTGCCCCGGAACGATAAATATACACCTCCAGTTTGGTCTCTTGGCATCCGTCCCGCGCAAGGGAGCTGAATAACAGGAAACCCTATGGCGCTCCGGGAAGAATTTAAAAGGACCCGCACGAGAGGGGACCGCGACGATTTCAAAACGGGGGTCACCGCTAGGTTGACGTCATGCATTTTTCTGTGACGTCACCGGTCAGATCGAAACGGTCGTCGACTCCGCGCGGTTGTTGTTTGAGGGAAAACCGCTGACCTGGTCGGTGTCTGCGTCTGACTCGTGAAATGATCTTTGCCGGAGTGCGGGGCCTCCGGCGCGAACTCCTGCGGAAACATCGCTCGCCGGAGATCACCACGCTCGGCAATAGAGCTTGTTGCACAAAGGCGGTTCTGCCCGGGCTTCAGGGTCGAACCGGTCTGGACGGAGCCGGGCCCCAGGGGAGCTGGTCCGCCGCTTCTGCTAGCTCAACCGTATTGGCCATCTACACGGTCGAGGCGCTTTCTCAGTGAACCGCGCCGGCGACGTTTTCGAGGACCACGTTGGATAAGATGGCGGTATCCACTTTGTCCGGCAGGTGAGAGCAGAAGCCAAGACCGACATAGAAGGGTTCGTCGAAGTGAAGCTCGACCGTGGAGTCGACCCGATGCATCGGCTCATCCGCCACTCCGACATAGAGGGCGAAGTGGTCGCCGTGCTTTTCCAGCCCGATCCGTTTAGGGCGGGCGGGATCGTCGGTTTTGGTCCCGCTCGATGTAGTCCCAGCTTCGATACGAACGTTTTCTTTGATGTTAGCCGCCTTCTCCGGTCGTTGCGCGAGGTGGATTAACCCGGCGCCGTGAAGCGCGACCATCACTTCCTTGGCATCGTCGTCCAAATCCTGCCGGAGGACGAGCACGGCCTTGCGGTCTCCGTAGCCGCCGGCGTTGGGGAAAGTCACGTCGGCAGCCAGTGAGACATCGCCCGACATCTTTTTCCAAAGGAAGCGAAACTCGTCACGCGTGTACCAGATATTATATCCGGCGGAGTCGATCGTGTAGCGCTTTGTTTCGGAGTCATAACTCGCGCGGCCGGGCACGACCGCGCCTCCAATGTCAGATTGGGCCTCAAACGGGCCGATCGGTGTAGTGACTGTTTGAGTACGGCGGTGAAAGTCGGCCGGCGGAGGAACTTGAACATGCGTGGCGGAACCGGGCTGAGCCCAGTCGGGGACCTCGGGAACTTGCGCTCCGAACGAGCATGACCCTGTAACCAAACAGAGGACCAACAGCGGGGGTGGGGCGAAGGATTTCATGGAGAGCCAAACCTTATCGCGGCTCCTCAAAAGGGAAAGGGACGCGACGCAAATTGCGCGACCCTTCCGGTGGTCGAGGAGTGACGGCGTAAAGTTCTGCCCGCCCGAACGGAGTTTGAACCCTTATTATCCTTAAACCCGTTTTACTCCGCTGTCTTTGGACCAATGATGGTGGTCACTTCGTTGACCGCATTGGCGGGAAAGCCACCTTCTTTTGCGTGCTCGCGCACCACCGATTCGTCGGGTGCGAGATATACACAGTACATTTTATTTCCGGTCACATAACTGTGGAGCCAGGTCACTTGCGGTCCGAGATTTTTCAACACCTGGCAGGACTTCCGGGAGGCCGCTTTTAAATCGGCCGTGGTCAGCTGGCCCAACCCAGGCATTTCCCGCTCGATAACATACATGTGCTGACCGGTCGGCAAGGTTTCGGGCGCCGGTTGATTTTCGGCTCGCGCAAGGATCGCGGCGGACAAGCTAAGAAGAGAGACAGCTAATAATTTAAAAAAATTCATGATGGTTTGGGCTTTGGTTTTATAAAGAGAGGATAAGCCGTTTTCAGGCGCCTCCGGTGGTCGGATCGATGATCGTTTTCACCTCGGAGATGCGATTGGCGAAGAAGCCGCTCAGTCGGGCATGCTCCCGCACCGACTCTTCGTTTGTCGCTATATAGACACAATAGAGTCGGTCAGCGGTGACATAACTTTGAACCCATTGCACCCGCGGGGCCATCTTCTGCAGCACATTGCAGGAAATGCGTGAGGCCTCGCCGAGTTGGGCAGGAGTGAATTTTCCCAGTTCGGGAATATCGCGTTCGATGATATATTTAGGCATAGGTTGTGATTTCCCCGCTATTCTAATTCCTGGATGACGACCTCGCATCGGGGCGGCGACCTCAATCGCTGATCAGGCCCGCCCTGAGGGATTGACACTGGTTCATGCGGGCCGACGCTCCTTGCTCCGATCAACCCGCACCTGCCCATTTCTCCCCGCCTTTCGGTCGTCATCGCCGACGACTGTCCCGCGATGCGCGAGGGCTTGGCTCGCTTGATCGCCGACGAGTGCGACCTGTGTTTTTCGGGCAGCGCCGCGACCGCTGCGGAGCTTCGCACCCTGATCGATCGAGAGCCTCCCCGAGTGCTGGTGATGGAACTGATGTTGAATGACCACGACGGGTTGGCCCTGATCAAAGATCTCTTGGTCGTCTCGCCGGAGTTGCGGATTGTGGTCTTCACGCTGCAACCCGAGGATGTGTATGCGACCCGTTGCCTTCGGGCCGGTGCTCACGCCTTTGTGAACAAGCGAGAGCCCGTGGGCGTGCTTTTCCGTGCGATCCGCGAAACCGCGGCTGGCGCGATCATCATGCCCTCGGCGGTTGCTCGGCGGGTTTTGGCCAGCGAAGGCACGCAAGATCGTCCCACCGACGGCCTCGCGGCTCAACTCACCAATCGGGAGTTGCAGGTCTTTCGTCTGGCCGGACTCGCCTTGGCCACACGAGTGATCGCGGGAAAACTCGGCGTCAGCATCAAGACAGTCGAAACGCACCGCGAAAATATTAAGAACAAGCTCGCCCTTCAGTCTCACGCCGAACTGGTGGCGCGTGCCGCCCAATGGCTTCGCGAAAGCGATGGGAGCTGAATCGGACGGCATTTGACCGGGACGAGGTTGAGCTTCTGATCGAGGTCGTCCACGTAGGAAGATCGAGCAGACGCTTGAAACCGAGATTTGATGTCACAGCATCGTGGATACGACGGCTGTATTCAATCGTTTATACAACCCTCTTGCCTGTTCTTCACCGGAACTCTTTCTGATAAACGGGGATGAAGAAGGCGGAGGCGGCGGCGTGACGTTGCTCCAGGGATGGCGCACAACGGGTATGATGAACTCAACTACGTGCACCGAATTTGCTTCGAAGCCACCTCACCAAAACGCGTGCGTTGCAGGCCGATGCTTTTGCTCCCCAGTTGCCTGACGCGGACCGGGCCTAAGGTGACGGCCTGGGAGCCTCGGAGGAGAAGGGGACGGTATCGAGCAGCAGCAAATCCTCGCGATGAAAAATTTGACCGCCCGAGTCGACCACCACGTTTAACCCCTCGTAAACCTATAACTCATCTACGGGCCCTCCTCCAAAATGAGGCTGGATTTTGGAAGGCAGGGGAATCCCGTCAGCTCGGCCCTGAGGTTTTCGAAAACCTGCCGTTGGGCAGCGTCCATCGCAGCTTCGTGGCGGTAGAGAAACTTGATCAATATGTCGGTGGTATCGGCAAGCGTGATCAAACCGGACGGTTGCAATTCCTCGACGTGCATCAGTTCGCGGAGTATTGCCACGTGCATACGAATCAGGGAAGCCATCGCCGTTCCAATCCGGGTCTCTTCCACCAAATTCGCCACGAGGTCGTCCGCCAGAGAAGCCAGTCTTTCGTGCTGGGGCAGTCGAGGCATCGAAGCTTCGTACGCTAGAATTTTCGAAAGTGCGTGAAAGTTTGGGCCGAAATCGCCTTGGCGGAGCATCCGAAAAAGAGAGGAGGTCAACCTAGGCAAAACCGCAGCCAGCCTACCACACAGCGGCCGGCCAAAGAAGGGACCTAGAAACGAAAGGGCGGAGCGGATTCCGCTCAGTTCTGGTCTCTGGAGCCAGTGGATCGTCCGATATGTTCTGAACGCACCTCTTGAACCAGTTCGGCTCTGGCCACGGAAAGGAGGCTCTTCAGTCGAATTTCCTGCGCCGTGAGTTTGCCCTCGTTTTTCCAATACACCTGAAGAGCGGCTTCAACGGACTTCAATATTTCACGCGTCTCGCTGGGCGTCATGGTGAGTCGGCTCTCATCGGCGCGGAAACAAACAGGGCACAAAAAATCAGCAAGCCTAACCAAGTTGGAGGGGGCCGGGGGGATTTGGGGAAAGGATATAGGGAATATTACCTAGAGGCTGCCGGCCGAGTCAGAATTGGGCTGAGCTTTCATGATTCGTAGGAGCTGGGTTCGAGCGTCGTGTAGGTCCTGACATATTTTTTGGTGAACCGCGTCCATGAACCCGGCGGACTCGTCGCAGATGGTGAGAGCCTTTTCGATTGCGGCCAGAATCGCTTTATAATCAGTCGGTTTCATGGCGCTCTTCGACCGCCTCGCGCTTGTTCGGTGCTCCGGACCGTATAATCCAGAAATCCGCGAAAAGCGGGCTAGGGAATTATCGGTAAGGGCCTTTTTCCAACACTCGGCCACGCGTGCGATCGAAACAATATCGGTCTCTCCGGCGGTGGGCCGGCCTTCGCATTATTTAAAATGCTCTATCCTGCCCCAGCGTGGAGCAGACGGTGTAAAAGCATCAGGACCTTGTCCGCGGTGTAGGGCTTGGCCAGGAAGGTGCTGATCCCGAGTGTATTCAATTCGTTGACACGGGCCTTGGACATCGTGCTGCCTCCGATTCCGCTGGAGACCACGATCTTGAGTTGTGGATTTTGTCCCCGAAGGATTTGCAGCATTTTCGCTCCATCCATCGACGGCATGTCGATATCGCTCAAGACCACGCGGATCTCTTTCGCATAGTGGCAGAACTTGACCAAGGCCTCGGTCCCGTTTTCCGCCGTCTCCACCCGGTAGCCGTGGCGAACGAGGGTCTGGCTCAACGTTTCGCGAATGTATTCTTCGTCGTCGACCACCAGGATCAGCTCGCCTTGTCCGCGCGGGGGACATTCGGAAAGAGGCGCGAGGTCGGACTGCTCCGCGCCAGGCGAAGCCGGAAGATAAACTTCAAACCTGCTGCCCCGTCCGATCTCGCTTTTCACTTTTATAAAACCACCGTGACTCTTTACAATCCCGAGCACGGTTGACAGCCCCAGCCCAGTGCCTTGTCCGATCGCTTTGGTGGTGAAGAAAGGGTCGAAGATTCGGCCCAAGACCTCGTTTGATATTCCCGTTCCGCTGTCGGTGACGGAGAGAACAACATACGGACCCGGTCGGGCCTCGGGATCGATCACCGCGTCGTTGGCGTCAAATTGAAGGTTCTGAACTTTTAAGGAAAGCTGCCCGCCGTCCGGCATCGCGTCGCGCGCGTTGACGCAGAGATTGAGCAGGACCTGATGAAGTTGGGTGGGGTCTCCGATCACGGGCCAGGCGTCGTCGGGGATCTCCACCGAAAGGATGATATTCTTGAGAAAACTCTTCCGGACAATTTTGGAAATTTCTTCAATCAGGTCGGCCAGGCGGACGCTGCCGCGGTTGCCTTCCAGGCCTCGGCCGAAAAGGAGCAATTGTTTCACGACCTCCGATCCGCGCTGCGCGCTGGCTTCGATCATATTCAAGGTCTTTTCGACCTCCATCGGCTCCATTCCCATCCGGAGGAGGGAGACCGACATCATGATCGGGGCGAGGATGTTGTTGATATCATGAGCCACGCCGCCGGCCAGCTGCCCGACCGTTTCCATGCGTTGGGATTGCAGGAGCTGGGCCTCCATGATTTTCCGCTCTGTAATGTCTTCGGCGATACCGACGACGCGGTAATATTCCCCGCCGCTGGTTCGCACCGGGTAGGCGCGGTCGCGGATCCAGCGGACTTGGCCGTCGGGCCGGAGAATACGATACGTCTCGTCGTAGTCGCCCCGCAGTTGTTTGGTCCGAATAGCCTCTTTTATCCGCGGGCGATCTTCTGGATAGATTGATTCTTCCCAGCTCTCCGGAGCTTGATAGACACTCTCGCAGCTCCGGCCCCAGACGGTGGCAAAGGCGGGACTGACATAGATCACGTGTCGATCCGCGAGGTCGATCACCCAGAAAACTTCGGTGATGTTTTCGGCCAGTTGGCGGAAACGTTCCTCGCTCGTCCGCAAGGCCTGCTCGGTCCGCTTTCGTTCGGAAATGTCGATCATCGCTCCAATCATGCGCACCGCTTCGCCTTCGGAGCCGTGAATGATATAACCGCGGTCGAGAATATCGGCGTAAGAGCCGTCGTGGCGGCGGAATCGGTATTCGTCCTTCCATGACACGCCTCCGCTCTCGATCACCTTCGAAAGGCTGCTTTTCACCCGGTTCAAATCTTCCGGATGGACTCGCTGAGCCCAGGTTTCGCCGCGGGGCTCGGTTTCCTCGGTGCCGTGGCCGAAGAGGGACTTAAAGCCTTCGCTCCACCACATCGAATCGGTGAGCAAATCCCAATCCCAGACCGCGTCGTTGGTCGCTCGGGCCACGAGTTGGAGGCGCTCGCCGCTGACGCGCAGGGCGTCGGCCGCCCGTTTCCGCTCGATCGCGATACTGACCATCTGATTGGCGCGACTGATCAGTTCTTCTTCGACCGAGGTGATGGCGCGGGGCACCCGGTAGTAGATCGCAAAAGAACCGGCGACCTTGCCCGCGCTGGTTCGCACCGGGGTCGACCAACACGCGCGTAACCCATGAGCCCGGGCCAGTTCTTTATAGTCGGCCCAAAGCGGATCGGATTCGACGTCGGGTGTGATCACCTGCCGGTTGAAGTACATCGCCGTCCCGCAAGAACCGGCCTTGGGTCCGATGGACGCTTGCTCGATCGCCCGACAAAACGCTTCCGGCAAACTCGGCGCCCCTCCGTGCTCCAGATGCCGACCGTCGGGCTTCAAGAGAAGAACGGAGCAGAGGGCGCCTGGAAGTTGTGATTCGAGATCGACCATCAAGCGGTCGAGAATTTGATTGAGCGGCAAAGGCGTCCCGATCAGTTCCAACGCGCTTTTTTCCCAAGCCAGCAAGCGTTCGGTCCGTCTCCGCTCCGTCACGTCGCGGGAAACGCAGAGCAGCTGCGCGGGAGCACCGGTGGAGTCGTGTATTGGCGTGACCATGACATCCCACCAACGGCTCGCGCGTTTTGCGGTGGGACAGTGTCCGGTAAATCTTCCCAGCTTTCCCCTTCGAGCCAGAGCGAGCGCGGCTTCCGCCTGGGGGCGCTCTTCTTCGGGCCAGAACTCCTGCCAGACTGGACCGTCAGAAAGATCGAGCTTTTCGATCTCCAGCAGTCGCCGCCCGAGTTCGTTGATGAAAAGAATCCGGCCCTGCAGATCCAATATTTTGATACAGTCTTCGCTGCTCTCCATCACGCGGCGGAGCAGCTCGTCGCTTTTGTGGAGTTTTTCCTCCGCCAGCTTTCTTTCCGTGATGTCGGTGATCGTTCCGACGTATCCATTTTGTGCTGGGCTCGAGATCTGTTCTTTCAAGCCCTGACCCAGTACCCAGGTCACGTCGCCGTTCGGCCGGATAAAACGGTATTCGGCATTGAAATTTTTTCCCTCTCGGACGGCGCGATACCACCGTTCGGAGACGGATTTTTTGTCCTCGGGGTGGAGATTTCGAGACCAGTCCTGGCCGCGCGCCGCTTCCGCCGCCACCCCGGTGATCTTCACCCACTGTTCGTTGACGTAAATGCAATTTCCCGAGGGATCGGTGCGAAAAATGCCGACCGGTGCGGTCTTGGCCAGGGTTTGAAAGAGCGCTTCGCTGGCGCGGAGGGCCGCGGCGGTCTGCTCCTGTTCAGCGATCAATTGTTTGGCTTTCGCCAGGGCCCGAGACCGACGGCGCAGCTCCAGCTCGGTCATCACGTGCTGGCTGAGAACCCGCAACGCGCTTTGGTGTTCTACGGACAAAGCGCGCGGGGCATGCCCGATGACGCACAGCGTTCCCAACGCACAACCGTCAGGATTGACGAGGGGAGCTCCGGCATAAAAACGGACGTAGGGAGCGCCGGTGACAAAGGGATTTTGCGCAAACCGCTCGTCGTTTAACGTATCGGCCACGACCAAGATGTCATTCGGTTGGAGAATCGCGTGCGCACAGAAGGAGACGTCGCGCGGCGTTTCCGGAACGGTGAAATTGTACTTCGATTTGAACCATTGTCGGTCCTTGTCGATCAGGGTGAGAAGCGCGATCGGGGCTTCACAAATGTGGGCTGCCAGCTTGGTCAGTCCGTCGAAGGCGTCCTCTGCTGGAGTGTCCAGCACGGCATAGTCGAGCAAGTTTTCCAGCCGTTTTGTCTCGTTTGCCGTATCAAGAGAGGGGTGCATCTCGATCGTTTGATATAAATTCGCTGGGCTTCTCGGGGCCGCCGCCCTCCCAGGGGAGAATGTCCCGCGGTGGCGCGATCCAGATTTAGAAAAAGCCTCCCTTTCTTACAAGGAAAGAAGTGTTTCAGCCGTTCTGATTGGAAATAAGGGACGAGCAGGACGAGGGGATCAGGCGCGAGGTGAACACCGCAGTGCGCCTTCTTTTTCCAGGATCACCCCTTTGATGCGCGAGCTTCTATATAATCTGACAATATCTTTCGCTTCCAGCCTCTTGCCTAAGACGAATTCACTACGGACTATATAAATCGTGGGTCGCGGAATAGGAACAGGCACGATAGCGGACCAGGGAAGGGGAAGGGCGCTTGGCGGGCGCGGCGTGGCCTTCCCTGCTGGGCCCCTGCCAGACTGTCTGGCGCCAGGTGGATTGCCTCGGTAAAATCCGTCCATCATCGGTTTTTTCATCGCAAGAGCTCTCGCAGCCTCAGGCGCAACCGACGGATCGGAAAGCGAAAGACGAAACGCCCTGTAACGCTGGCCTCGGAATCCAGATTATCATCTTAACCCCCTGCGCTGTCGTTTTGCTGGAAGCGTAATTTCCCCTTCAAACGCGATCAAAGCTTCGCCTTCGCTCTGTAGTTCGAGAGCGAGGTGAGTCGGATGGTTCGGGGTGGCCCGCCGCGGGGGCGGCGGGCCACTATGGCCAACCGAATCTTATTCGAGAACGTCGCGATCCATGAACGCCGTGCGGGAACGCCTCCGCTATAGAATGAAAGCTGGCTCAGTGCGGAATGGCACTAAGTGAACGAGACTCTGCTGGCGTTGTTTTCGTTGTAGGTGGGGTGCCCTCACCCCGCAACGGCGAAGCCGTCTCCGAAGAGTGACGTCTTCGGGGGGTGAGGGCACCCCGCCTACAACCAATCCTGAGACGGCAATTAACGAAAGTTCGCTTTAACTGAGTGCCATTCGGTTCGGTGCGTCGCTGCTCCGGCAGACTCGCACGACCGATGAACGGAGCACGCGTGCTGCGGTAAATCGCGTCGGCTCGGCCCAAGGCTCCGCCGGGGCGGTTTTCATCCACGTGCCTCAGCGAGTAGGCGATAATGTGGGCGCGGGTTTATGGTTATCCTGCGAGTATCGGACTCTTCGTTACAGCGCCTGTATACACCCACGTCTAGTTTAATATTAAACATCTATCCACGATTTGTGTGCCCGTCGGGCCACACTGGTATTTATATAGATCCTGATTGAGACCTGATTGTTTCAATAAAATATAATTCTTGGCTTGGCAGGGGCAGGCGAGCGGATCAGTAACTGGCGTCGTCGTCGTGCAGTCACCCAGCGCTGCAAACGCTGCTTCTTATTCCGCCTCCAGCAAGAATAGGGTGACTGTGTCCGGGAGGTCTATAGTCGGCAGGAATTCCTTATTGTGCTTCCCGTGATTGCGCCGTCCCGTGAGTTGATTCGACTTGATCCGTCTTTCGCGCGCGCGAAGACGTCGGTGCGCCGTCCTTCTCTCCGCTGGTGTTGCGGCGGTCTCTTTTGGGCTGCGACCTGGCTCGTTGCGGCGGGGTGGGTCGAGGCCAGTGATATTCCCGTGACCCTCACGGAATCGCCCGCGTCCTCGGGCTATTTTTCCGCGCTGGTCAACGACTCCTTTAGCGGGATCAACTCCGGCACGGGCGACGATTTGATTTTTGATGCCGAGACCGGAGACCGGGTGGCGCTGCGTCTCGAAACTCCGGCGAATGGCGCCGCGCTCACTATCCAGTTGTTGAATCCTTCTCTGGCCGTCCTGCAGACCGCGACCGGGACGTCCTCCGCTTTTTTCAACGATTTCCCGCTTCCCTCGCCGGGAAAATACCGTATTCGGGTCTTCACTACGACGTCGACGGCCTCGACTGCGATTTACTCGGCCCGGCTCGAATTGGCTCGAGGTTTCGGGTTGGAACGCGAACCGAATCAAACCCTCGCGACCGCGACGGAGCCGCTGGCCACGTTGGGCTCGGGCCAGTTCTCGGTTCGCAGCGCGGGCGCCCTGGATTACCTCGACGGGGCGGATTTTTTTCACCTCGGACGTCTGGCCGCCGGTCAGTCAGTCAATCTGACCTTGGCCGCTGGGCCCTTGGGCGGCGCGGCCGCGAACGCGTTTGAACTCGCCGTGGTCAAGGGAGGTGATTCGAGCGTGCTCTCCGTTTCCACGAGCGGAAGTTTGTCTGCGAGCATCGCCGCCGAGGACGATTATTTTCTTCGTCTCGCTCCGGTCGCTCAGGGCGGAAGCGCCTTGAGTTTCGGCGGCAACTCCGCGGTTAACCTGCCTATAGCGGTGCTCGATGGCGCGAGTGACGTCTCCGTCAGTTTTTACTTTCGCACCAGCCAGACCGGGGCTCAAACGTTGCTGAGCGCGGGCAACGCGGCCAATGCCACAGAGTTTGTGCTCGGCCTGACTAGTCCGACCCAAGTGATTTTCTACACCGGCGAGGCGGCGGCGAATCGGGTGATCACGATTCCCTCCGTGGCCGACGGGCAGTGGCATCACTTTGCGTTGGTCCGCCGGGATGCGCTGGACCAAGTCGAGCTCTGGACGGATGGAGTGGATCGCGGAAATTTTGGCAACGTCCTCAATCCGCTGACCCTCACTGGCGGTGGCTTTGTCATTGGCCAGCGTCGCAATGCCGACGGGTCCTTTCTCGCCGGTCAAGGGATGGTCGGCGATATCGATCAGCTCCGGATTTGGCGGCGTCAGCTGAATTCACTCGAGATCACACGGTTTCAGGAAATCGCGCTCGATCCGACAAACCTCGTCCTGGCGTATAATTTCAACGACGGCGTGGGCTCAAGCGTGACCGATTCGTCTGGCGCAAACGCCCATGGCGCCTTCGCCACCGGTGGAACTTTGGTCAACCCGACTTGGATTCCCTCGACCATCCCGGTTTATCAACGCGGTCCAGCGGCCTCTTATTATACCACCGCGACGATCACTGATACGGTGAGCCCCACCATCACGAGCACCACGCTGCCCGCGAACGGCGCCTCGACCACGAATCTGCTGTATTCATTTTCCCTGACGTTTTCGGAGGAGATGAATCCGGTCACGGTCAATAATCTGGCCAACTATGAACTGCGCGGCGCGGGTCCGGACGCGACGTTTGGCACCAGCGACGACGTGATCTACACCCTGGCCACCCCAACCTATTCCACCGGGCGGACCGTCACGCTGACCCTGACCGCTCCTCCAACTCAGGTGGGGCTAGTCCGCTTCCGAGCCGACGTGGGCCTAAGCGATCGCGCGGGCAATCCCCAGGCCGCGCCCTTTATCCGGACCTTCACCGTCGATCGTCTCGGTAGTTACCAACTGGAGACGCCGGGGAACGACTCGCTTGCCACCGCGTCTCCCTTGTCGCTCGCGGGACCTGGACCGGCGGATGGGTCCTTCTTCCTCGGTGCCATCACCACCACGTCGGGCGACAGTTACGGCACCCGGGCCGCCGACTTGAATGGCGATGGGCTGCCTGATCTGGTGCGGACCAATTACTCGGGCTCAGTCGTTCGGGTCTGGCTCAATCAGCCCAGTTCGCCCGGGACGTTTGCCCCTCCCGTCGACTACACGGTGGGCAGTAATCCGTTCGGCGTCGCCCTGGTCGATATCGATGGCGATGGCGATATCGACATCGTGGTTTCCAATCTCGGCTCGGGCACAATCAGTGTGCTGCGCAACCAAGGCAACGGGACCTTCGCCGCCGCGGTCAACTACACCGTGGGCAACTCGCCCCGTTTCATCGCAGTGGGAGATTTTGATAAACACAACGGCCCCGACCTCGCGGTCGCGAATTATGGCAGCAGCACGGTCAGCCTGCTCCTGAACAACGGCTCGGGTGTATTCACGGTTCAACCACCGCTCCCGCTGCCCGGCAATCCCCACGGCATCGCGACGGCTGACTTCAATGGCGACGGCAATCTCGACCTGGTCACCGCCAATTATGGAAACAACACGGCGAGTGTATTATTGGGCAATGGCCTGGGCGGTTTCACCCTTTCTTCTTCCTTTGCCTCCGCGCCGAATGGCTTCACCGTCGCGGCGGGGGATGCCACGGGTGATGGGATTGCGGATCTGGTGATCGGCGGCGCAGGGGGCGGTCAGCTCTATCTGCACGCGGGCGTAGGCGATGGCACGTTTGCCGCTCCGGTTTTTCTCGGGCCTTCGGGAGGCGATTATTACGATATACAGATTGTCGACTACGACGGCGACGGGCGGAACGATCTGCTCGCGGTTCGGAGCAACCAATTTATTTCGCTCCAAGGTCAGGCCGGCGGGACCTTTGCTTCCGCGGGGATTGTGACCTGGGCTTCGACGATGCGCTCCATCGCGTGGGCGGACTTCGACGGCGACGGTTTTCGCGATGCGGCGGTGGGCCGCTCCGGCGGAGACTTCCGGATCTTTTCACAGAACCGGGGAAGGACTCTCCTGGAGGATCCGCCGAGCTCTGGCATTCGTCACGCCTTCGGTCGTGGAATTTTGGAGACGCTGGGCGACAACGATTATTTTTATTTCACCGCGCGTTTTGGCGACCGAATCGTGCTGGTCAGCGACTCGGCTGGGCAGACCACGGGCGCGACGCTCAATTATCAAATCTACGATCCGTCGGGAAATAATGTCGTATCGATGACGACCAACAGCGGCGGGGTGGGGCAGATGCCACCCTTCACCGCTGCGGTTCCCGGGCGTTATGCTGTGCGGGTCTACGAATCCGATCTCTACCGCGGTGAGTATCGCTTTCGAGTGACTCTGGCCCCGTCTCCCTGGCAGATCGAAACCGAGGTAAATAACAGCACAGCGGCGGCGAACCCGTTGAGCTTCTCGGCGGTTTCTCCGGGACTGCTTCGGGCCCAAGTCATCGGCCATCTTCCGATCGGTGACACCTCCGACTTTTATCGTCTGGGTAGTTACGCCGCGGGTACAAAGATCACGCTCACGATTGCGAAACCAAGTTTCAGTTCCTTGGCCGCCACGCTGGCTCTGCTCGACAACACCGGCGCGGTCATCGCTTCGGATACCGTGACCTCGCTCTCCCAAACCCTGACCGCAGCCCAAGCCGGAGTGATCTATGCCCGGGTCACCGGCTTGCCGCCCGACCTGCAGTCGCAGTATCACCTGACGATCGACACTTTGGATACAATCGCGCCGACCATCACGGGCGACACCTTGCCCGCGGAAGGCACCACGACCACCGCATTTTTTGACCGCTTTTCCTTGTCGTTCCTCGAGGATATGAAGGCGTCGACGGTCAACGCCTCGTCCAGCTATCAGCTCCGCAACGCCGGGCCCAACGGCATCTTCAATGACGGCGACGACACCACTTATACTGTCGTTCCGCTCACGGCCTACAGTGCCGGCGTCGCGGCTAATTTCCTCGTCAGCGACGGGCCGCTCCAGCCCGGGACGTATCGCTTCACCGCGACAACCGCGCTGCTCGATACTTTCGGCAATCCTCTCGCGGCGCCTTATATTCGCACGTTCACCGTGGCTGGCGTGGCTCCGTTTATACTCGAGTCGCGGAGTAACGATACTCCGGCGACAGCGACGAGTCTGTCGCCGAGTGGAGTTGGTGCGAGTTTCGACGGTTCGTGGGGCACGACGGCGCAGACCGCGGCCTTGGGCAGCTCTCCATATTATTTAGGGGTGGCCGATTTGAATCACGACGGGCACCTCGACGTGGTGAGCACGGATGACAACGGCGGGACGATCAGTGTGGTGCTGGGCAATGGAAACGGGACGTTCCAGGCAAAGACGAGTTATCCCGCTCCGAACAATCCGAGAGGACTGGTGGTGGCGGACTTTAACGGCGACGGTGTCCCCGATGTCGCGGTCACTCGTTACAGCGCAGCGCGCGTGCGGGTCTGGCTCGGGGCGAGTAATGGCAGTGGAACGCTGACCCAACAGCCGGTGGAGTTGGTCACGGGCAATAATCCGCACGGGTTGGCCGTCGGTAGGTTAAATAATGATAC
>Ga0070717_10000103_pt1 | contig 66530 bp, 65 predicted proteins | sample LARL113metaG_FD_71366 | JGI IMG/M metagenome (GOLD analysis project Ga0070717, IMG submission 71366) | Corn, switchgrass and miscanthus rhizosphere microbial communities from Kellogg Biological Station, Michigan, USA - LAR L11-3 metaG | ecosystem: Host-associated > Plants > Roots > Rhizosphere ...
TCGCCGCCACGGCTGAATTCATCTTTCATCGCGTGGCTCACGTCCAAGTCGCGCCCCCGGGACGGGTCGCGCCACCTCAATCGCTGAAGCAGCAGAATCGAATCAGCCCTCCTCCAAAATCTGAATACGCGGGCACACCAGCCGCCAAGGTGGGTCGGCGCGTCCCGCGGCGACAGTTGGACCTCGCCGGAGGAGGCAACGTCGATCGCCCAAGTGGATGTCGCCGCCACAGCTGAATTCATCTTTCATCGCGTGGCTCACGTCCAAATCGCGCCCCGGGACGGGTCGCGCCACCTCAATCGGTGATGCGGCAGGATAGCGTGAGCGCTTCAGCGCGCGGCCGTGGTAGGGTGACCACTTCGCTGGGCGCCACCTCCAATTTCAGATCTAAAATCCGGCGACCAGCCGACCGGCCGCCCTACCTCGAGCCAATTCTCGATCCATCAATCCCCAAGCCCCGGGGTCGGCGCCCCCGGCTACAACGGGAACGGTCGACCCGGGTGAGATCGGGCAGAGCCAGTGTCCGGTTTTCCATTGGTCACTGGTCATCTGGCCACTGGTCACTGGTCACTGCGCGCGCCAGCGCGCTCTACCCTTCCGCGCGCTGCTTTGCGTCGGCTTCGATCAGGGTTTTGAGCGCGTCCAAACTCGCCTTGGTCTTGGTCTTCACCTTGGCCAGGTCTTTGGCGTCCTTCACTTCGCTGTGGGCGAAGAGATAAAACTTCATCTTCGGCTCGGTGCCGCTGCCGCGCGCCGCGAAGGTGTATCCATTGGCCAAGGTCACAAAATAAAGGTCCTGCGCCGGGATCGTCTCGCCATCGGCGTCCACGATCTTCTCCCGACCGAAGTCCTGAAACTTCGACACCGCCGTGTCGCCAAAAGCGGTCGGCGGACGGGAGCGGTAACTGTCGAGAATGGCCTTAATTTTCGCCGCGCCACTCGCGCCTTCGTAATAGATATTGATCACGCCCTCGAGGAAGAAACCGTATTTCAGGTAAATTTCGTCGAGGTATTCCTGGACGGTCGAGCCCCGGCTCTTCACCGCCGCGCAGAGTTCGGCGAACATCAAACAGGCCGCGTTGCCGTCCTTGTCCCGCACGTAGTCGTTCGGCAAATACCCGTAGCTTTCTTCTCCGCCGAAGACGTAGAACGAGCTGTAACGCTGGAGCAGCCGCGCGCGGTGTTCGAAGGGGGTGTTGTCGTAGTCGAGCGCGATGCCCTGGTCGGTCAGGAGCTTGGTTTTGAGCTGTTCCTCGTAACCGCGGATTTTGGCCGCGATCCATTTGAAGCCGGTCAACGTGTTCACCACCTTGATACCGTGACCGCGACCGATCGCGTCCTGCAGGGGCGAGGTGACGAAGGTCTTGACCAGAACCGCCGAGGCGCTCCCCTCCTTCGGAATCCAACCCAATTCCTTGTATTTAGAAATCCGGTACTCGGCGAGCAAGGCGCCGATTTGATTGCCGGTCAGGAGCTCGATTTTTCCGTCGCGATCGCGCACCGCGCAACCCATGCGGTCGCAGTCCGGGTCGGTCGCCATAACCAAGTCGAGCGACTTGGCCTCAGCCAAAGCCACCGCCCGGGAAAGCGCTTCGGCGTTCTCCGGATTGGGCGATTTGACGGTGGGAAAACGCGGATCGAAAGCGACCTGCTCCGTGACCTCGTGAACCTCCACGCCCGCGTGCAGCAGGAGCGGCACCGAGGCCACCCCACCGGTGCCGTGAATGTTGGTGTAGGCGACGCGCAGTCGGGTTTTTTTGAATACGCTGCCGTCGATCGCCGCCTTGGCCGCGACGGTCAAATAGGCGTCGTCCGCTCCGCGACCGAGCGTGATCACGCGCGAGATATCCTTGGTGAGGAAATCCTTCAGGTCGGCCAGCGGCACGGCATTGACCTGACCGACGATGCCTTTGTCGTGCGGAGGGACGACTTGCCCACCGTCTTCGAAGTAGGCCTTGAAGCCGTTATCGTGAGGCGGATTGTGGCTGGCGGTGATCACCACCCCGGCGTGAGCCTTGAGGTAACGCACGGAAAAGCTCAGCTGCGGAGTGGAACGAGGGCCATCGAAGATAAAAGCCACCCCGCCCAGCTTACTCCAGGTCGAGGCCGCCAGTTCGGCAAAGTGACGCGAAAAATGTCGCACGTCGCAGGCGATGACCAATTTCGGCGCATCGAAACGCCCGGCTTTTTCGAGGTACTGCTGGGTGTAGCGGAAGAGCCCGATCGTGGCGCGAGCGAGGGTAAAATCATTCAGCACGTTGCTCCCCACCGCGGCATGCCCGGGGGTGCCGAGCGGGGTCTCTCCCTCGCGCTCGGCCGCGGTCACGATCGTCCCGATGGTGCGTCCCCGCATCCCACCCGTGCCGAATTCCAAATAGCGGTAAAAGCGATCGTTGAGCTCTGACCAGGCCTCGCGAGAGACCAGCTCCTCGATCGAGGCAACCGCCCAGGCGGGAAGCGTGGCTTCGAGCCATGCCGTGAGATTTTGACCCGTGCTGGGCAGCAGTTTGCCCGCCGCGACGGCGGCCTGAAGAGACGCAAGCGTATTCATGAAGGTAGTACTGAAGAGTGCGAAGGTGTGAAAGTTTGAAGGTGCGAAGGTGCGGGTGCGGCGGCTGCGCCGCGGTAGGGAATGGCATCGTTCTCTTCCCCTTGCTCATTCTCTCGGTTTGGATCGGAGGTCCGAGGTGGCACGACACGTCCCGGGGCGCTGGTATTTCGGGCCAGATGTCGGTCAAACGGCGGGGAGCGGAATCCCCGCCCTACCCGCGCGCTTCGAGGAGCCATGATCCCACGATTCCTCACTCGAGATAGAGTCCCTCGGCTACCGCGGGCTTCGGGTTGCGCTTCCGCCAGGCGTCCGCGAAGGAATCCTCATCGTACCCAAAAAGTGGCGACACCTCCACCGAGACGCCGGGCAGCCCCGTGGCGTCCGTCGGGATCGCGGCGCCATTGGCCTTGAACCAGCGGGCAAACTGCCGGAGTTGATCTTCGCGGCAGGTCTTCGGCGAATCCACGCCCTCGGCGTTCTTGACCGGACTGAAGTCGTCCGCCCGGCGGGTTTCGATCACCAGCGGATTTTTGGCAAAGGGCAGCGCATCGAAAACAAACATCTCGAACTTCACCCCGTTCGGCTTTTCCGGCTTCACCGGTTTGCCCGTCGCGTCGACGGTGGGGATTTTCTTGTCCGCGCGGTGAAACGGCAGGGCCACGCCCGCGCCGCCCTCCGCCATCCGGCGAATGAACTCTGTATCCAGGATGTGGATGGCGATGCTGCCGGCGAGGAAGCGGAGTTGGCCAGAAGCATCCTTTTCGCGCTGCAGTTCCATCGGAAGATCGCTGTACTCGACCACCACGAGCTGCCCATGCTGCACGCAGAAGTGGCCGAGTTTTTCCTCCGCGTAGGCCTTCGGCACCATCTTGCTCGACATCTCTGAGCGCTGCAGACGATGAAAACCGATAAAGGCCGGGTCGATCGCGCGCACCAGCGGATTATCGACCTGGAAATAGCTCAGCGTGTCGATCCCCTCTCGCTTCATCAGATCGAGCGCCCCGCTTCGAGCGAGAGCGCGGAGCGAGCCGCCGTGACCGTCCGGGCTCATCGCGATTGAGCCCGGCGTCTCCAAAAGGATCTTACCTTCAAAATTCACCGCCGGCATCCGCCCCTGGCGAAAGAGGTGCACGCGTTGAGGCTCGAGGCCAAAAAAGCCGTTCTGTTTAAAAAATGCCTCCGTCGCCTCGTGATTCGCATGGCTGGTCATGATGAACCAGTGCAGCGGCTTCCCGTAACGCAGACCGGCCGCGCGTATCTTTTCCGCGAAGACTTGGAAAAGCGTTTTCTTTTTCACCGGGGTGACGGGAAAGGTGCCCTTGGGTCCATCGTAACCCAGGCGCGTTCCTTGCCCCCCAGCCACGGTGAAGGCGGCGACCCGGCCGGCGCGCAAGGCCTCTTCGCCGGCGGCTTTCGCACGGGTCCATTCCGCGGGATCGCCACCGTGCTCGGGCAATTTCACGTAGGGCGCGGGCGCGAGGCCCTCGATGTTCACCGCCGCGGCGGTTTTCCCGAGGAGCGTTTTGGTCAAGTGATCGATTTCTCCCAAATCGACCTCCGCTGCTTCAGCGAGCAGACGCTGCTGGGCAGCAGCGTCGAGTTGCGGATAGAACGCAAAGACGTGTCCTTGTCCGGCGCGTTCAAAGGCTTCGATAATCGAGGGCTTGGCCATGGGCGTGTCGCAAAGATTGGAATTTAGGAAATCAGTTCCGCCAGAGCGGCCTTAAATCGCGCCTGAAGGATCCATCGGGAATCAGGGCTCGAAACGGAAAATGTATTCGTCGGGCTTCGCGTAACCCAGACGGCGACGTATCACCATTTCCACATACGCCGGGTCGGAACGCAGCCGCTCGAGGACCTTTTCCTGCTCGTGGAGCTTCTGCTCCGCTTCGGCCAAGCGCTGTTTGCTTTTTCGCTCGATCGCGAGCAGTCGGTCGTATTCGCGTCGAGTCTGCCAAAAGAACACTCCGGAACCGGCTGCCAAGGTGAGAAAGAGCAGCAGATAAAACGCGATGATCAAACGGCGCATAGGCACGGCGGGAATCAGCGCAGATAAACGCCGGGCCGGTCGAGTTGTAAAGGAGCTTTCAAAGCGTTACGTCTCTTTTAGTTCTGGTGATTTGAGCGTGCGTTTTTTCGTGCTGGGGAATAGTCCCCACAGTTAATGTATCAGAACTTTTATGGGTTTACGGAGATGCCGTTTAACATCACCCCGGACCCGAAGTTCCTCTACCTAAGTCCGACACATCAAGATGCGTTGCAACACCTCAAATTCGGGGTGGATCAACGGAAGGGCTTCATCGTGCTCGTCGGCGAGGTCGGCTGCGGCAAGACCACGCTCTGCCGGCGGTTCCTCAACGAACTGGATACACAGCGCTTTGACACGGCGTTGATCGTCAATCCGCGGGTCAACGAAAACCAGATGCTGCGGGCCATCCTGCACGAGCTGGGCGAGACCGAGATCAGCGACGATCCACACAGCTTGGTTTTGCACATGCAGCGCGTGCTGCTCTCGCGCATCGAGCAGGGGCGCGATATCGTGCTGATCATCGACGAAGCGCAGAATCTTTCCTTCGAGGTGCTCGAGCAGATCCGTCTCCTTTCCAATCTCGAAACCGATCAGCAAAAGCTCCTGCAGATCGTCTTGATGGGCCAACCGGAGTTGAAGGACATCCTCCGTCGCGAGGAGCTGCGCCAGCTGCGTCAACGCATTCTGGTTCACTGCGAATTGCGCCCGCTGACCCGGATCGACCTCGGTCATTATATCCAGCACCGCATCAGTCGGGCGGGCGGAAATGGGCGGCCTCAGTTCACTCGCTGGGCCCTTTGGAGCATTCATCGCTACTCGCGCGGCGTGCCGCGGATCGTGAACAACCTCTGCGACAAGGCCCTGCTGTCTGCTTATATTCGAGATTCCCACGACGTCGAATTCCGAGATGTGTATCGAGCGATTCGTGACGTAAGGACGCTCACGGATTGACCGGAGAACCGAACGAACACCCCACCCCATGAGCCTGATCAACGACGCCCTCAAGAAAGCCCAGAAACAACGCGAGGGCACAGGCACGACTCCTCCGATCGGCACGGTCCCGCCCACCCCGCCGCCTCCTGCCGCGCCTTCGCCCGCGGTCAGTCCCCAGCCCGCGGGCAAAAATAACGTCGCTCTGATCGTCGCGGGCGCCGGCGTCATTATCGCAGTTTCCGTCGCCGCGACGGTGTATTTTCTCCGCAACGACAACCGCTCCGCGGAGCCGCGGCCTTCCGTGACCGCCGCGCCGCCCAAGGCACCGGCTCCCGCCGCCCCCGCGCCGACTGCGGCGTCCCTCGCCCCCGCCGCCACACCCCCGGCGGCCGCAGTGCCCGCGCCCACCGCGGCGATGAGCTCACCGGCAGTCACCCCGCCCGCCTCCGCTACAGCTCCCGGTAACACGTCTCCGAATACAACGCCGCCTGCCCCCGCCCCCGTCGTGGCCGCTTCGCCCGCCGCGCCGGGCAACAGTCCGACTCCTCTCCCACCCGCCATCACCGTCACGGCCACCGCACCGGCTCCCGCTCCTGCTGCCGCCCAGGCCACGCCGCCACCCGCTTTGGCGGGAAGCACGACGACGACACCGGCCACCGCGGCCCCTGACGCCTCGGCCGCAAAGCCGACCTATCGCATCCAGGGTCTGGTCGATAAATTCCGGATCTCCGGTATTCGCCTTGCCGATACCGACAGCAAGGTGCTGCTCAACGATCACCTTTTCCGCATCAACGATCTGGTCGAAGCCTCCCTGGGCTTGCGTTTGACCGGGATCGAGTCCCACCAGCTCACTTTCACCGACGCCGACGGCAACGTTTACCTGAAGCATTTTTAGCCATGGCGGTCCCTGTCCAGCGCGTCGTCGTTGTAGCCGGGGGCGCCGACCCCGGTGCTTTGCGTATTCAGATTTCGAACACTGGGGTCGGTGCCCCCGGCTACAACCAGGCCTGGTTCGGCCCCGAAAGAGGATCGGCCTAACGAGGACCCCCGGTCGTTCCCGTCCCGCTCGTGCTCACTCAGTCCCGGCAAACCCGCGCTCGTCTTCTCCAGTTTTGCGACGGGAGTCTCTTCGTCCTATCGCTCTCGCTGGCGTATTTTCTGCGCGCGACGTTCCCGCTTTTCGAGCTGCACAAGATCGAGAAATTCACCGACCACCTCTGGCTTTTCCCAGTCATCGCCCTGCTCGCTCCGGCCGCGCTCGCGAGTCAGGGTTTTTATCAAAATCCGCAGATCGCGTCTCGGCTTAATATTATTTGGAAAGTGATGTGCGGGGTCACCCTGGCGCTGGGCAGTCTGATCAGCGTGTTGTTTCTGGTCCGGATCCAGTTTGCTCGTTCCGTCATCCTCATGGCCTGCGGTTTCGGCGGGATGCTGGTCTACTTGCGCCACGAGCTCTTCGTGCGCTTCGTCGCCACCCCGCTCTCGCGCAGCCTGTGGCGGCAGCGGGTCCTCTGGGTCGGTATGGGCGAAGAGAATACGCGGCTGCGCGCCGCGTTGTCCTTCGACGAGCGTTCCCAGATCGAGAGCATCAGCGAATTCAATCCCCGGACCGATGCGATTGAGCAACTCGTCCCCATCCTCCACGACTTCGCGATCAACGTCGTGATCGTCAATCTCGCCGGCCTCAATTCGGATGAAATCCTGCCGGTCTTGACCGCCTGCGAACGCGAGGGTGTATCCGTTTTGGTCCGACCGGGCCTGCTGGCGCGCAGTCCGCTGGGAATGAACATCGACTGGTTCGCCGGCGAACCGGTGATTCACTATCGCGCCCAAACCGCTCGTCCGAGCCACCTCTTGATCAAACAGGCGATCGACTACCTCGCGGCCGCGATCCTGATCGTGGTGGCTTCGCCGGTTTTTCTCCTCATCGCCCTGGCGGTCAAATTCACCTCGAAGGGCCCCATTTATTATCAACAGACGCGCGCGGGTTTGAACGGACGGCCTTTCACCCTGCTGAAATTTCGCTCCATGCGAATCGGGGCGGAGCGGGAAAAAGCGACGCTCGCTCCACTCAACGAGATGACCGGGCCAGTCTTCAAATTGACCAACGATCCGCGAGTCACGACGGTCGGGCGGTTCCTCCGGCGCCATGGCTTGGACGAGCTGCCTCAGCTCCTTAATGTCCTCCGAGGGGAAATGAGTCTGGTCGGGCCGCGGCCACTTCCGGTGGACGAAGTGAAAAAGTTCAGCGACGACGCTCATCGGCGGCGGCTGAGCGTGCGCCCGGGTCTCACTTGTCTCTGGCAAGTGGGCGGACGTAACGACATCTCCGACTTCGGAGAATGGGTCCGTCTCGATCTCGCTTACATTGATCGCTGGTCCCTTTGGTTGGACCTCAAAATCCTCCTCGCCACTATCCCGGTCGTGCTCTTCGGCCGCGGCGGGCGTTAACGCGTTTCCCCCGGGGAAACGGTCGGCTGCATGCAGCCATCCTCCTAGTTTTGGGAGGTCTTTTTTCCTCGTCACTGCCCGGCCCCTGCCGTCCTCTCTTTAAATCGCGCTTCGGTCTATCTTTCTTTCCGGAAGCGTGTTTGAACCTGCTTTCTTGCCATGCTTCGATACCTCGGCAGCGGTCAGCGTCAATTTGGCGATCGTCCTATGCAACCCCACCAGCGGGTCAATTGGGAGTTCGCCGCGGTGGTCAAGGGGCGAGTCGCCCCCGTGTTGGGCGATGGTACGACCGACGAGCTGGTCGGTGATCGCCTCTGGGTTTTTCCTCCCCACGTCTCCCACGGTTGGACGGGTAAACCCAGACACGCGTCCGATTTCGTGGTCTTTCACTTCAGCCGGGTGAGTATCGCGCTGGAAAATGCGCTTTCAGAATCGCGCCAAGGATTCTTGTCCGTCGACCTCAACGCCGCGGACAAAACCTTATTGCACCGGCTCTATCAAACCCTCCAGCCGCATTACTGGCGGCCGGTTAAGATCAGCGACATCCATGCCGATTTGGCCTTGGCCGAGCTCACCCTTCTCGCCCTGCGCTCGGTCGAAACCGCGCAGTTTCCGGTGCGACGCAATGGCGACGTCGCCACCGTAGCCAAAATCGAGCAATGGATCGGAGCTCACCTGGCCGATCGGGCGAATGTCAAAAATGCCGCGGTCGCGGCCGGGATTTCAGAGAGCCACCTGTATCGACTTTTCCGTGACATTCGGCAGATCTCGCCCCACGAGGTGATCGGGAAGCTGAAGCTGGACCGCGCTATGGAATATATGGCAAACGGCCGGACCAAGCTCGACGCGATCGCGGAGCAATGTGGTTTCTCGAACGCTAGCGCACTTTGCCGGGCCTTTAAAAAGCACACCGGCCACACCCCGCGCACCTGGCGAAGCGAAGTTTTTATTCAATATCGCACGCCGCCGGACGCGACCGCCACCCGCGATCATAAAGCGCACGGCGAGCGGTTGCGGGCGCCGTGACGTTGTCGCCACCTCGAGCCGGCAAGGCTCCCGTCGCTCCCGCGGCGGGCTATGCAGAAGGTGCGAAGGTATGAAAGTGAGAAGGTGTGAAAGTGTGGGTGCGGCGCTACCGCGCATGGTCTGGAAGTAGTCCGCAGCAGGCTACGCTGAAACGGTTTGGTTGGTTGTAGCCGGGGGCGGGTGACCCTGGGGTTTGAGCGAGTCTGGTCACCTCTCATGAGTCTATATCGCGCCCCGGGACGTGTCGCGCCACCTCGAGCCGCCGCGGCGTTCTGGTCGCCGGGCACACGCCTGCCCTCTCACGGAATCCCCAAGACCGATTCGGTATATTTTTATCTCCCTGCGGGAAATAGCGGGATGTTGCCGGGACTCTGTCGCCGCGGTCCCACTCTCTTTCGCTCGTTAAAACCCTCACCTGCCAACCATCGCCGCGCCTTCGTTAAGGCTTACCACGGCATCACCGTCACTGCATATGAACAAGATCGCTCAGCCTATAGGCAAATTGGTCGTCCTCAGTTTTGGCCTATTGTCCTCCGCCCTGAGTCAAACCACCCCGGCCGCCGTCGAGAACAAAGACGAGCCGCTCAAACTCGAGGATTTCATTGTGGGAGGAGAAAAAACCACCGGGTATCGGGCGACGAGCTCGATCAGCGCCACCGGAATCGGATCCCGCATCGGGGACACTCCGAGCACGATCCAGGTCGTGACGAAGGACTTGATCACCGACACCCGGTCCGACCTGATCAACGACACTTTGCGCTTTGTTCCGGGCGTCGTGACCGGCCCGACCAATGAATCTCAACCCTTCATCCGCGGCTTCCAAGGCACCTATACCCTCCGCAATGGTGTATTTAGACGGCAAAATCTGACGACCTGGAATGTCGATCGGGTCGAAGTGATCCAGGGACCTTCCTCGATTTTCTATAGTAATATTCGCCCGGGCGGAGTGATTAATTATATCACCACCAAGCCGGCTCTGGAGAAAAACTTTGTCGATACCTCTCTTTCCGCCGGTTCGCATAACTACTGGCGAGCCGAGGCCGACTTCAACGTCGCCGCGGGAAAAAACCTGGCCTTTCGGGCCGTGGTGGGCCGCCTCTCGACCGAGAGTTTTCGTTTCTCCAATAAAGAAACCCAGAGTTTTATCAGCCTCTCTGCCCTTTGGAATATCACCGCCAACCAACAATTCACCCTCGACGTGGGCGACGAGGAGACGCATCGGATCAACTCCTGGACCGCCTATATCGCACCTCTAACGAATTCACGTTATTGGAACAATCCGACCGCGATTGCGTCCGGCCAAACGCTGGCTGCCTTCATGGCCGCGAATTACCCCGGGCAACCGATTTATGACGAATTCGCCCCTTTCGCGCCGAGCGCGGGGGATCCATATGGACGCGTCACTCCGGTGTTGAATAACACGTATCAGCACGGATCGGATAAACCGATCGACGTTACTTATACGGCCAAGATCACCGACCAGCTTGTCTTCAACACTGTGCTCAATTATGCCTGGGAAGACAACGAAGGGATCAACCCGGTCTGGAGCGGCGACTTACTGGCAAACGATTCTTTATTGAATTTCACCGCACAACGTTTCGTCAACGTTCGCGATTCGTATAACGTCAATTCGCGTCTCACCTATCGGTTCAACGTGGCCCGGGCCGAAAATACCTTGATGGCGGGCAATGATAATCAATGGATTTGGCAGCGTTATCCCCAGGTGAATGGAAGCGCCAATCAAAGCGGACCAACCTTCACCTATTTTCCGCAGACCATGCCAGCGGCCAATGCCGCGGGGCTCTGGCCCAATTCACCGGCGCCTTTCAATTCCCTGCGCGACACGCTGCAATATTTTCAAGGCACCTATATTGTCGATCAAGTCTCCCTGCTGAAAGACTCGCTCTTCGTGATCCTGGGAGAACGCTATACTAGTTTTCGCCAACACGTAAAATACCCTTATAATCCAAATCTACAGGCCAATGCCCAGCCCGACGCGCTCGCCAAGAAATGGACCCCGCAAGTGGGCGCATTGTACAAGATCACCAAAGAAATTTCGCTTTTTAGCACCTATTCGGAATCCGTCATTCCTCAGACCCAGATCGACGCTTCGGGTCAAACCGTACAGCCGATTACGGCCAAGGGCTACGACCTTGGATTCAAAACCGAAATGCTCGACGGAGCTCTGACCGGGACCTTCGATTATTATTATATCTATGAGACCAACGTCGCGATTTCCAATGCCGCGCAAAACGTGGCCCATGGGCTGCCGGCCAACGCGACCTTCGGATACTACGATTATGGCAATGCACAGCGCGTGCGCGGCCTGCAGGTCGACCTGAATTATAATATCAGCCAGAATTATCAACTTGTCCTGGCCGCGAACCATTTCCTCGAGGCCGACTTCGTCGCTCCTCAATCGTCCGCGCTCAACATTGGAGTTCCAATCGCCTATCAGCCCAAAGATATCGTTTCGCTCTGGAATCGCTATCAAGCCAGCACCGGCCCGATCAAGGGGCTGATTTTGGGTGGCGGCCTGCACTATCAATCGCGCGCCTCGTACGGCGGCGACTTCAACCATTCGCAGCTCTTTATTCCTTCCTACACCGTGTTCGACGCGCTCGTCGGGTATGATACGAAGGTCTTCAATCACCCACTTCAATTCAGGATCAACGCCAAAAATATCTTCAATAAAATCTACCGCGACGGCGCGGGTGGCTTATTCGGCGGCGATCGTTCGTTTATCGCGACTGTTTCCGCTCGTTTCTGATCTGGAGAGAACGTGAGCCGGGTCCTGCTGATTCTTTGCCGTCTACGGATTAAACGCGCGGCGGGGATTCAGCTCCCGCCGCTTAAACGAAGCCACAGCATTTAGAAGCGCTTAACCGACGTGCTGCAGGTGGGTCGGCGCGTCCCGCGGCGACAGTTGGACGTCGCCGGCGCAGGCGATGTCGATCCTCCAGTGGACGTTGCTGTTGTCGCCCAAAGTTGCATTCATCTTCATCCCGTGGCTCAGGTCCAAATCGCGCCCCGGGACGGGTCGCGCCACCTCGATCGTTGAAACAGCAGAATCGAATCGCCCTCCTCCAAAATCTGAATACGCGGGCACACCAGCCGCCCAAGGTGGGTCGACGCGTCCCGCGGCGACAGTTGGACGTCGCCGGCGCAAGCGACCTCAATCCGCCGAGTGGACGTTGCTGTTGTCGCCCAAGCTTGAATTCATCTTTCATCGCGTGGCTCGCGTCCAAATCGCGCCCCGGGACGGGTCGCGCCACCTCGATCGTTGAAACAGCAGAATCGAATCGCCCTCCTCCAAGATCTGAATACGCGGGCACACCAGCCGCCCAAGGTGGGTCGGCGCGTCCCGCGGCGACAGTTGGACCTCGCCGGAGCATGCGACGTCGATCCTCCCACTAGACGTTGGCTGTCGTCGCCAAGGTTGTACTCATCTTTCATCCCCGTGCCTCACGTCCAAATCGCGCCCCGGGACGGGTCGCGCCACCTCGATCGCTGAATCAGCGCTCTGCCTCGGCGTAGGCCGTTGTGGTCCTTGCTAGATCAGCTTCGAGAAGATCCAACTGTTTGGGACCTAGGATCGCCGCGGCTTGGGTGAGAACCTGACGATCGGCGGTCGCGAGCCCCGTTTCTAAATCGAAACCGGCCGTTCGATTAAAGAGTCCGCGGGACGAAGGCGCGTAAGCGTCTTTATAGATCTGGGCTAAGGCGAGCAGTTGATCCGCATTCAGCGGCGCTCCCAGCAGGACCAGATCGCGGCCGAGGGTCTGGACGATTTGAGCCAGTTGGGGCTCAAGCGAAAGCATCTGTTGCACCTTCTGAAGATTCGAATCGCCCGCGATCTCCGCGAGTTCGCGATCGAAGAGTGCCTCCGCCTCTCGGTGGAGAAGCGCGGTGTTTTCGGCGTTCACGTTTTCGTCCTTGGCCAAACTCTCCGCCGTCTGCGCGCTCTCTTCGCGCTCGACGATCAGCTCGCGCAGGCGCAACAGCCGATCGGGAGTCAAATGAAGCGAAGCCAAGATCGCTTCGTAGGGTTCCATCGCCTCTGGAGACATCCAGCTCTTTCGCTGGACCGGGGACACGCTCAACCATTCAGCATAGTGATCGGCGAAAGGCGTCGCGCTGGGCGGCTTTTCCACCGCCCGCGTCATCGTGCTCTCGCGCCGATCTAAAGTCAAAACGGGCGCGTCCTTCGGCGGCACGAGTGCCTTGGTATTCAAAACCTGGGTATGGGCGGGCCCGGAACGACGCCGATTCCTCCATCCTTGTCCGGCGACGATCAGCAGAAGAAGCGCAAGCAGGAGAAGCCAAAACTGTGATCCGCCCGGCTTCACGGCGGGTCCGAAAGCGGAGGTTTCAAGCCGGAAAACGTTTTTTCGGGGTCTCCGACAAAGGGCGCCGTTTGTCCATCGAGGTAATCGACAATCGCGCCATTCTTCGAGACGGGCACGGTCAGGGGATAAGGTCCCAACACCCGCGAGAGCGCCTCCTCGGTCGCCGTATCCAAAGATTCGATAAACAACTCCGGCGGCGATCCGCCCCCGATTGTCCGTCCCACATAGGTGCGGTTGTCCAGCCACCTGTGCCGCCGTGTATCCCAAATTTGGATCATCACCGTGCTATGGACGGAAACCTTCGCTTCAACCGCCGAATCGGATTCATCCGAGGCGATCTCGGTCACCGCCAGCCTGAGCACCCAATCGGCCGCCGTTCGTTTCGCCAGTTCAGCGAAGAGCTCGGGCGAGCGCGCTTTCGGGTCGGCGAGGTTCAGAGCGGGCTTCGCGGCCGCCGCTCTGGCCGCCATGCTCTCCCCCAGGACCACGAATTGCCGGGTGATGAACTCAGATTGTTGTCGAAGGCGCATGATCTGTTGTCGCAGAGGATGGAGGCGAATCGCGTCGACCGTGGCATCGACCGGCGGCAAGAGCAGGACTTTGGTTTCCCGCGGAACAACGCGGTCCGCGCCGGAGGATGAACTCTCGGCGCGGACGGAATAGACGATCGTCAGGAGGGCAAACCCAACCAAAAACCGCAGAGCCCATAGGTCGAGAAACGTCATTTGCAACCGCCGTCAACGTGGCGACAAACCTCGTTCATTACTTCCAGAGACCAGCCGCAGCATCGAGCTGCCACGAAACTTTATTCGGGAAGGTCAGGCCGCTCGAGGTCGGTGTGATGGGCTGCCAGACATTATAACCGGTGCCGTGGCCGGCGTTCTTGTAGTTTTTATTAAAGTCCGCCCAACGGTCGCACATCAGCAAATAAACCGTGCCGCTGGTTCCTTCGATCGTCACCCATTGCTCCACTTGGGAAAAGTACGTGTGCGTCGAAACCGTTCCGGAAAAGTCGGCATCGGCGGAATACCCGCTCTTCAGGCTCTTGGAATGAACCTGGAAGCCTTGCGAATAGCTGTATCCGTTGGTCTCCGACGTGACATAATAATACAACCCGGTCTCCTTCGAGTAGACGACGCTGTTTCCCTCCTGGCCCGTGGGCCAAACGGCCACCTTGGTCGCGGCCCCGATGGTCTTCAGGTCCGAGCTGAAGTCACAGACATACGCGTGCTGGCGGCCGTGGCCGTCGGCACAAATGAAATAAGGCGTACCGCCGTGGGCCGTATCAATAAAGGTCGAAGCGTCGCCGTTTTTGCCGTCAAAGACGTTCGGAATGACGGTTTGCAAATGGTCCCAGGTGAAGGGCCCGTTGGGCGAATCGGCGGTGCAACATAACTCGCCATTTCCTTTCGCGCCGACATAGCGGACCCACATAATATATTTTCCGGAAGAATTGCGAAAGACGCCCGCCACGCGCCCAAGAAAATCACTCGAGGCAATATTGCCGCCCGGCTGTAAGACCGCGTGCCCGGGGGCCCAATTGACTAAGTCAGTCGAAGTATAGCAATTGACCCCGATAAACGTCGTATCGCTGTTCACCGTTCCGGTATTAACATAGGTGACCGAGCCATTGTATTTTTCGCCGTACCAATAATACGTACTGCCAAATTTAGAGATGTGGCCGGCATGCGCGAAGATCGTCGTCCCTGAGGTGGTCTTTTTCCAAACATCGTTGGTGATGGTACCGAAGGCGGCCGAGACCGAGGAGGTCGAGAGTCCAAGACCCGCGAGCGCGAGCGCGCCGAGGCCGAGGAATTTTTGCACAGTGACTTTCATATGGATTTGGGGTCGGGGTTGAACAGATCAGTGCGCACCAACGGAACGGGAGCTACGTCGAGCGCGCTAATCACACGATGACGGGGTAAGCCTTGGAATAAGGCGGCTGGCGGGTTGGGATATGCGGAGTAACTAAGCGACTAAAGAGGGACCCCTAGACCCTCTAACTCGCAACCTTCCGCTATTTTCCAAACAGCGATAAAACTATACCAGATCAGTCAGTCTCGCCGCGTCGGAGGCAGTCTCCTACCCTCGTGTTATTATCATCCTGGGATCCAGGGTCGGGGTTTGCGCGCGGTCTCAACCCAGCGAAGCGTTTCCGCTCCGGAGCGGCGTGGCTCACTCTACCCACGCGCCCGTTCGCTTCCTTGAAAACCGATGGTTCGCGGCTTTTGCTCATCGGCTGTAAGATAATCTGTTACCTACCTTGGTCTCCAAGCGTCACTTGCATCGCCCGATAATGGCGCCACCTTCCCTCTTTTAATTTTCCCCTCGTATCATGCCCAAATCTGGGAGTTCCCGTGGTCTTCTCCTCTTCATTGCGATTCTCGTCCTCGGCGCCGCGGCCGGCGGCTCCTACTACTGGAAGGTTCACGCCGAACAGCCTCCCGAGTTCACCACGGTGGCGGTAGCAAAGGGCGACGTGGTCCAGGCGGTCACGGCCACCGGCGACCTCCAACCTGTCACCACCATCGACGTGAGTAGCCAGATCTCTGGGCTGATCACCCAGGTCTTGGTCGATTACAACACGCCGGTGACGAAGGATCAGGTGCTGGCGAAAATCGACACCGCCAGTTACGAGCAGAAACTCAAGCAGGCCAACGCCGATCTCGAAGCAGCCGAAGCCAACTACACCTTGACCCGGCTCAACACCGAACGTATCCGCGAACTGAGGACAAAGAATCTGGTGTCGCAACAGGAGCTCGAGCAATCCGAAGCGCAACTGACTCAAGCTCACGCCACCTTTTTGACCCGGACCGCCGCGGTCGAGGATGCCAAGGTCAATCTCGACCGCTGCACGATCAAAACCCCCATCGACGGCATCGTGATCTCCCGCCAAGCCGATGTCGGTCGCACCGTGGCCGCGAGTCTCAATGCCCCGACCCTGTTCACCATCGTCAACGACCTGACGAAAATGCAGATCAATGCCGCCGTAGCCGAAGCGGATATCGGCAACGTCGAAGTCGAGCAGTCGGTCAATTTCACGGTCGACGCTTTTCCCGGCCGGCAATTTCGCGGCCGCGTTTCGCAGATCCGCAATTCGCCCAAAACCAATCAAAACGTGGTCACCTACGAGACCATCATCGATGTGCGCAACGACGACCTGAAACTCAAACCGGGCATGACGGCCAACGTGTCGATCGTGGTGGCGCAGCGGAACGGGGTCCTTCGCATTCCCAATAGCACGCTCCGCGTCCGGATTCCCGAACCACTTCAAAACAAAGTCGTGGCCGAAGCCAAACCCGGCAGCCCGGGCGGCGATGGCAAGGCCGCGACTCCGACGAAAACCTTGAGCGACGACGAGCGTCGCAAGGCCATGCGTTCGATCATGCAAGAGGTGGGCTTCACTCCCGGAAGCGGGCCGCCCTCGCCCGAGATGCTGCAAAAAGCGCAGGAGTTGGCCAAACAACGCGGGCTGGAAATCGATTTCTCTCGCTTCGGCAACCGCGGCAATCGCCAGGGCGGCGGAGGCGGCGGCAGTAGTGGCACTGGCACTACCGCAGCGCCGGTCACCCGCACGGTTTACAAGGTGATCGACGCCGACCCGAAGAACCCGCGTTTTGCCTCGGTCTCGATCAAGCTCGGTATTTCCGACGGCATTACGACCGAGGTCCTCGAAGGCGCGGCGGAGGGCGACGCGCTGCTCACCTCGATCACGCTTCCTGGTTCCGGACCGGCCGGCGGCCCGGCGGCCAATCCCTTCAGCGGCGGTGGACGCAATCCGTTCGGTGGTCCCGGCGGCGGACGTCGGATGTAGTGCTGGTTTACCTACTATGGCTGCCGTCGTAAAAATCGAAGCGCTGCACAAGATCTACGAATCCGGTGAGGTCCCGGTCCACGCCGTGCGCGGGGTCTCGCTCGAGATTCACGCAGGCGAATTCGTCGCCTTGATGGGCGCGAGCGGCTCCGGCAAGTCGACCTTGATGAACTTGCTCGGCTGCCTCGATCGTCCCACCCGCGGCCGCTACCTCCTCGACGGCATCGACGTCGCTCAGTTGGAACGAAACGAACTGGCCGACATCCGAAACCAAAAACTGGGCTTCGTTTTCCAAGGCTTTAATCTCCTCTCCCGCACCACCGCGCTGGAAAATGTGGAGCTGCCCATGATGTACGCGCGAAATCGTCTGACCGCGCGGGAAATGCGCGAACGCGCGATGAAGAGCCTGGAGATCGTCGGTTTGGCCGCGCGAGCCGATCACTTTCCCAACCAGCTCTCCGGCGGCCAGCAGCAGCGCGTCGCAATCGCACGCGCGCTGGTCAACCGCCCTCAGATCATCTTGGCCGACGAGCCGACCGGCAATCTCGACAGCAAGACGTCGGTCGAAGTGATGGGTGTTTTTCAAAAACTCAACGAACAGGGAATCACCATCGTGATGGTCACGCACGAGCTCGACATCGCGCGTTACTGCAAGCGCAACCTCATCCTCCGCGATGGGGTGATCGTGCGGGACGCCGCCGTGTCCGACCGTCTCTCCGCCGAGCACGAGATGAAGTCACTCCAAAACGCCGAGGCCGCGGCCAAGTTGACCTCCGCCTGAGTATGCGTTTTTCCAATACCATTCTCGTCGCCCTGCGCGCGCTCCGCCGGAATAAACTGCGCTCCATCCTCACCGCTCTGGGCATCATCATCGGTGTCGGTGCGGTCATCGCGATGGTCAGCATTGGCAACGGGGCGAAATCCCAGGTCGAAGCCCAAGTCGCGAGTCTCGGACAAAACGTAATCACGGTTTTCCCCGGCAGCTTCAGCAGCGGCGGGATGCGCAGCGGCTGGGGTGGCGCGTCCAGCCTCGCGCCCGAAGACGCCGAGGCCATCGCTCAAGAGGTGCCCGATGTGCTCGGGGTCAGTGCCGAGATCCGCGACCGCAGCCAGGTGTTGGCCAACGGCCTCAACTGGCAAACCCAAATTCTGGGCGAGTCCCCCGACTACCCGACCATCCGCAGCTGGAACTTATCCAACGGCTCGATGTTCACCGACGTCGACGTCCGCAGCATGGGCAAGGTGGCCGTGATCGGAAAAACGGTCAGCGACCAGCTCTTCCCCAATGAAGATCCGGTCGGACAAACTCTGCGGATTCGCAATATCCCATTTAAGGTCGTCGGCGTGCTCGCGTCGAAAGGCTTCAACCTCTTCGGCCAGGACCAAGATGATGTAGTGATCATTCCCTACACCAGTCACATGCGCCGCGTTTCGAAACGCACCTTCATCAGCTCGATTCTGATCCAGGCCGCGTCGGCGGAGGACATCGACAAGGTCCAGCAAGCCATCACCGACCTCCTCCTCCAGCGCCGCAAGGGCAAGGAGCAGGACTTCACCGTGCGAAATCAAGTCGAACTCGCCGAGGCCGCCACCGCGACGTCGAAAACTATGACGATTTTGCTGGGCGCGATCGCCGGCGTTTCCCTGATTGTCGGTGGTATTGGGATTATGAATATCATGCTGGTCAGCGTGACCGAACGCACCCGCGAGATCGGGATCCGTCTCGCGATTGGCGCACATGGTGCCGACGTGCTCCTCCAGTTTTTGATCGAAGCCGTCCTGCTCAGCGTGATGGGCGGCTTGCTCGGCATTCTCATTGGCATCGGTGCGTCTCAACTGGTTTCGAAGCTGAATGGATGGCCTGTTCTCGTCTCCAGCAGCTCAGTCATCGCCGCTTTTGTTTTTAGCGCGGTGATCGGGATTTTTTTCGGCTTCTACCCCGCCCGCAAAGCCGCCCAACTCGACCCCATCGAGGCCCTGCGGTACGAGTGAGTGGAGGCAGTCAGCGAAGCGATCCACGATCGCGAAAACGAGGATCGCCGTTCGCAGGACCCACGGCCAGAATCCAGCCAGCCCCGGTCGACGCCCTCGGACCAGGCGAAACCAGAACCGATTTGTGGAGGGCCCGGCTCGTCCGGGCTTTTCCGTGCAGCGGCCAGATTACCTCGCCCCTGCAGGGCTTCTGTAGTTAACATTCCAATACCCAGGGCGTCGCCCTGGGCTGAGTTACCACGCGCCGTTGGCGCTTCGGACCTGGGCTGGGTACCGGCGCCCAGCGGAGTGGCCGCTCCACCTTTTTGCGGCCCATCCCATCGATCCATTTTACAGAAGCCACGAAGGACACAAAGCGTCGTCGGTTCAGCGACGCACTGAATCCAAGCTCCGACTTGAATCCCGTCTCTGGAAATTCAACCCGAGCCGACCTGCATCGCTTCGATCCCTTTGTTTCCTTCTGTAAAAAAGATCGTGGATCGAAACCCATCCCTCCATTGCCGAGCAGCCTCGTATCTGACTTATCACTACCGAACCACCCAGGCGCACCCAAACCGCATTGTCGCCCCATCCCGTCCCATTCCTGGGAAGGCTGCGTCCCGCGGGAGGAGCTATTTGAACCAATGCCCGCTGCGCTGTTTACCGGTTACTGGCTATTCTGTAACGGCTTATGTTAGGCGTATCCACCTGGCACGCACCCTGCAAAGAGTGGAGTTCAATCAAACGTTGTTATGAAAACCCTTCGTCCTTCCCTCGTCATCGTGCTCGCCGCAGCCATTCCGGCCGCGCTCGTCGCCCAAGCCATCGGTTCGCCACTCTTCCGTGAAACCGCAGTGGAAGCCATCCTCGCCGCGTTCGCCTCGGCCGCCGTGCTCATCATCGCGCTCGCCGACTACGCGTATCGGCGGCCTCGCGACATCGTCGCTTCCGCCGTGACGGCCCGAATCGAGACCTCGCGGCCCGCTCGCACTCCCGCGGCGTGCTCTCACCTGCCACCCGTGGCATCGTTGACAGGCTGCGGTTGAACGGCGTCACTCTCCTCTCATCATGGCTGACGCAGCGTCTCATCGCATTCTCATCGCCGACGACCAGAGCGATGTCCTGGAGGCTCTCCGGCTTCTCCTCAAGTCGGAGGGCTATCAAAGCGAATCGGTCAAATCGCCCGCCGCGGTGATCAAGGCGATCGAGGGACGCGATTTCTCGCTCGTCCTGATGGACCTGAACTACGCCCGCGACACCACCTCCGGGCAAGAAGGCCTCGACCTGCTGAAGAAATTGCAGGCTCTCGATTCTTCGCTCCCCGTCGTGGTCATGACCGCTTGGGCCAGCGTCGACTTGGCGGTGGAAGCGATGCGGCGCGGGGCGCGCGATTTCGTGACCAAGCCCTGGGACAATCCGCGGCTGCTCGCCATCGTCAAAAATCAGATCGACCTCGGCAGCGCCGTTCGCGCCTATCGGCGGCTCGAGCAGGAAAATCAACTCCTCCGCGGAAAAACCGCCGGCCCCACCCTCATCGCGCAATCCGCGTCGATGCGGCCGGTGCTCGACGTGATCGCGCGCGTCGGGCCCTCCGACGCGAACGTGTTAATCACGGGAGAAAATGGGACCGGCAAAGGTGTCGTGGCCCAGGCACTACACGCGGTCTCGGCCCGGGCGGGAAATCCTTTTATCTCCGTCAACATGGGCGGCTTGCCCGAGGGCGTATTCGAAAGTGAATTATTCGGTCACGTCCGCGGCGCGTTCACCGACGCGAAGAACGACCGTGCCGGCCGCTTCGAGCTGGCCGACAGCGGCACGCTCTTCATGGACGAAATCGCGAACATTCCGATGAGCCAGCAGAACAAATTGCTGCGCACGCTGGAGACAGGCGATTTCGAGCGCGTCGGCTCGTCGCGGACTTATCGGGCCAATGTCCGGCTCGTCTCCGCGACCAACGCCGACCTGCACGCCGAGGTGGCCGCGGGGAAATTTCGCCAGGACCTTCTCTTTCGGCTCAACACCATTCACCTCCATCTCCCGCCTCTGCGCGAGCGCCGGGAAGACATCGATCTGCTCGCTCAGCATTTCCTCAAGCAGCACGTCAATCGGTATCGAAAAGCCATTACCGGCTTCGACGAGACCGCGCTGCAGGCCATGCGCGACTACATGTGGCCGGGCAACGTCCGCGAACTCGACCATGCGGTGGAGCGAGGCGTCCTCATGGCCCAGGGAAAAGTGATCCGCGCGCCCGATCTCGGTTTGAACGCCGGCCGCGAAGCCAACCCGCGCCTGGAAGATATGAGCTTGGAAGAGGTCGAAGGATTTTTGATCAAGAAGACCTTGGCTCGCTGCGACGGCAACGCTCGCAAGGCCGCTGAAGAACTCGGCCTGAGCCGCAGCGCCTTTTATCGCCGCTTGGAAAAATATGGGCTGTGAAAAGTGAGAAAGTCCGAAGGTGCGAAAGTGCACCTGCGGCGGCCTGGGACGCAGGAAGAGAATGATGGGGTGTAGGCGGGGTGCCCCCACCCCGCGATAGCCCCCGCAACTTCCGCTGGCTCGGAATCCCAAAGCTGCCCATTATTTCCTGCGTTCGTCATCAGACGAACCGCTGTCGCACTTTAATCCTTTCGGTCTTTCCCACCTTCGCACTTTCCAGAATGCCCCCGCCTCGTTCGACTCATCGCCTCTCGCACGATCAGACGATTTTCGTCTACGCGTTGCTCAGCGGTGCGCCCGCGGTGTTGACCGTGCTGCTCGCGTTGTGGTGCTCGGACAACTACACGCCGAAGGTGCAGTGGACCCTCACGCTCATCGTCGGCTCGTTCTGGCTGGGCTTCTCCCTCGCCCTTCGGACCCGCGTGGTGCGTCCGCTGCAAACCATGGCGAATCTGCTCTCCGCGCTGCGTGAAGGGGATTTTTCAATACGCGCTCGCGATGCCCAGGCCAACGATGCGTTGGGCGAAATCCTGGCGGAAATAAATCTGCTCAGCTCCGTTCTCCAGGAGCAGCGACTCGGCGCGCTCGAAGCCACCGCTTTGCTCCGCACCGTGATGGAGGAAATCGACGTGGCGATCTTCGCCTTCGATGCAACCTCCACCCTGCGCTTGGTCAACCGCGCCGGACAAGAACTCCTCGCCCAACCTGCCGAACGGATTTTGGGCCGCTCGTCGAGCGATGTGGGCCTCTCCGAGTGCCTCGAGGGCAGCGACGCCCGCGTGCTGGCCAAGACCACTTTCCCCGGCGGCTCGGGCCGCTGGGGCATGCGGCGAACGGAATTTCGCGAGGGCGGGCGTCCGCATTTCCTCGTCGTGATCGCCGAGCTGAGCGAGGCCCTGCGCGCGGAGGAACTCAAGGCCTGGCAACGGTTGGTCCGCGTTCTCGGCCACGAGTTGAACAACTCTCTCGCTCCGATCAAGTCGATCGCCGGCAGCCTCGGCACGCTGCTCCGGAAAACACCGCGAGCCTCCGATTGGGAGGACGACATGAAGTCGGGTCTGGATGTCATCGCCTCTCGCGCCGAAAGCCTGAGCCGTTTCATGCAAGCCTACGCGCGCCTGGCTCGGCTGCCCGCGCCGACGATCGCGCCCTGCGAAATCACGGCGCTGGTCCACCGCGTCGTGTCACTCGAGCGGCGGATGCCGGTGCGCGTGCTCGGCGGACCGAACCTGACCTTCAAATGCGATGAAGCGCAGGTGGAACAGGTCTTGATCAATTTGATAAAAAACGCGGTCGACGCCGCGCTCGAGACCACCGGCGGCGTGCGGCTCCGTTGGCAAATCCGCGACGACTACGTCCACCTCGAAGTAGAAGACGACGGCCCCGGTCTGGCCAATTCCGGCAACCTCTTCGTCCCCTTCTTCACCACCAAGCCGGAAGGCTCCGGCATCGGCCTCGTTCTCTGTCGGCAGATTGCGGAAAATCACGGCGGCTCTCTCCGCCTGGACAACCGCACCCACCAGACCGGCTGCATCGCCACCCTCGTCCTGCCGATCGAAACCGCGTAGCGCCGAGACAAGCGAAGCGATCCCACTGCACGGAAGCCGTGCAGCTACGCCGGTCACCCCGCCTCCCTACTCGCTCGTCGCTACCCGCTACTCGCTACGGAAAGTGAGATCGTAGCCCGCCGCGGGAGCGGCGGGAGGCTCGAGGTAGGGCAAGGCGCTCGGCGCGCCATGCCTCAGGCGACGGCGGGTCCTGCGAGCCGGGTCCGATCCCACTGCACGGAAACCGTGCAGCTACGCCATCCGTCCCGCCTCTACTCGCTCCTCACTACCCGCTACCCACTACTTCCTCGCGGCCCAACTTCTCGCTCAGGGATTCAGGAGTGATGATTGTATTCATCCGCTGCAGCCGATCACAAAATTCATATGAACGCTTAAATTTCACTCTCCACCTCGCTCGCCATTAACTTCGGTCACTTATATAAGGAATTGCCCCCATTCGTCTGCTTGCTGGTTGCACTCAGAGAACAAACGACCCACATACCACGGCATGAAACGCGGGAGGAACCAACCAAATCAGCAGCTTTGCAGATGTGCTGATCTGAGAACTCCACCGCGGTGTAGTGTTTCCAAGGTTAGTCCGCGCCGTCGGGATTTAAATCCGGCCATCCAACGTTAGACCAATGCAGCCGAGACCCGATCTCACTTCAAACCTTGTGCATCTTACTAAAGGTGACAGCGAATTGGACGCGTTCAATACTCTGCTCACGATTCTGCACGAGCAACGCTTGCTTGGAGGCACGGGGTGCATAATGGGAGGATATAAGTGCATTTGTTTTTCGAAGGCTCCGTTAAGCGCAATCGCAATGCTGATGGCTCTTCGTGAAGAATCGGTGTGCGCTACCAGCCGATGGGAGTAAGCGTATCAAAGGAATATATATATATAATGGGCGGAAGGCCCGTCATTTACCAAGCAAGTTCCGAATACCATCTACTCCCTGAGGTGCTCCGATATAGACATGTCTCTTATGATCCTTGTCGTCGACCGAAGCCAGTAGATTTCACTTGGGAACGCGAGTGGCGTGTTATGCAGGATGAGGTTTGTTTCACGCCAAATGACGTTACCATTATCCTCCCTAAGCGTTATCTTGCGGAGGATCTTCGCCTGCGCCAGGTAGAGGCTTGGGCTGCTCTGGGCAATTCTAAGACCACGGCTGTCAGCAAAATTTCACCGTGGCATTTTGTTGTATTGGAAGATCTCGGATTTCCTCTCGAATTTCCGATAATGACGATCGAGCCTAGGGCGTTTGTGACTACAAATTTGTCTTCTACCTCTAAGACGACTTCATCCGTCGGGTCATTCACTGCGACACTGAACAATCAAGCTACACCTAAGATGGCCTAACCAAACGATACAGGCAGCCCGCCGTGGTCAGGTTTCAAACATTTGAATTAAGAGCTAGTGTATACGTGATTAGCACCGCCTCCCCAGAGAAGGAGTCGGTCCCAAATAAACGAATATTGCCCTCTCCTGCCTTTCAAGACGCCTTCAATGTATCCCTTCAAACATTTGCAGCCTGACCGCGTCGAGAACCGCTCCGCTCGTGGGCCGAGCAGCACAAACCGCATCAGCCGAGATCGTAGCTCATCTTTAACGTTCGACGAGAGATGAAGTACGTGCGTTACGAATCCCGTGGAAATAGAGTCGGGATTATAGAGAGGGTCGACGACTTTTGGGAGATCGGCGACGATGGCTATGTCCTTCGTTCCGTTCACGTTCAGCCAGATGGTTCGCGTTTAAAGTATGATCGCGTGCATGATGCCGATTGCCTGGGCGCATTGCCTGAAGGTGTGATCACACCCGAGATGCTTGCGGATTGCTCGATGGGAACAATTACGTTTATCTCGCTCGCTGATTTTGAAGCGAAGTGGACGATGAAAGCCAAAAATGAAAGAATCTAATCCGGCGCTAGGGCCCACGATTCTGGCTGTTCGGGCCCGCCCAGGGCCCGGATGTGCGCTAGCCATAGTCGTGGCTCGTCACGAAGATTAAGCAGTAGACATATGGACGATTATCTCCCTAAACATGTTTTATTCTGGCCCTGGGCTATCCTGATAGGCGGACCGCTCTGCATTGTGTTTTAGGAAGCTCAACGTCGTAAAGGTGATCGCATCATCTTGAGAGCATTGTACGCGGTCTGTTTCGCCTGTGCGATTGCTCCAGCATTGATAAATTACGGCGCGCAACCGTTCATAGTAAATGCCTTTCCTTTGCTGTTTACGGCGCCTTTTTCTTTTTCATCCGTGGTTATCCTTCCACCGGTCAGCGTCGTCGCTGGGACAGTCTTTACTTTTTGGACGTGGAAAAGACAAAGGACGACGAATGGCCAATTAGGCGCCAGAACCAACGAGCTTGGCCGACAGGATCGCAGCTGATGAACCAACCGATCTGAAGTGGTCAGATTCGTGCCCTCTTTTCGTTCTTAATGTAAGAACTCCGCCCATTCGCTTGATTGCTGGTTTCTGATTGCTTCGAAAGAACAAAACGGTACACCGTTCAACTTATGAAGCCCGGGTGGAACCAACCTATTCAGCAGCCTTGCATACGCACTGATTTGCGAACTCCAGGGCAGTGTGGTTTTTACCGACTAAGACCGCGTTTTTTGGGTTTTTGTCCGACTATAGAACGTTAGGCGAATACCATAGATAATATGTTTGACGATGTTGCATTGGCAAAGCGAAAGCGTCAGTCTGTATTTGCTCTCATAGGCGCGGGCGCTATCACCGGTATACTTAGAGGAATCCGACAATCGCCTGGCGACTGGAACCTGATGGTGCAGGTATTCGCGTCGATTAGCTTTGGGATTTGTGTCCTAGATTGGTGTATCGTAGATGCCCGCCAAAGAAGGGAGTTGCTCACGGGTGGAAGGAAAGGATTGCTGTTGTTAGTCCCACTACTTGGAGTCCCCTTATACTTTCTCACCTCCCGTGGATTCGTGCGAGGCGCAAAAAGCGGGTACGGTGTTTTATTATTTATACTTTGGTTTTCAGTTTTATGTATATTTACTTTTCTGGCGCTTCTCTTCCGCGGTCAATCCGGTTAAGAACGTCGATACAGCCCAACCAGGCGCTAGAGCCAACGACCTTGGCTCATCTTTAACGTTAGGTAAAATGAAGCGAATCGTCTGCATAGCTCCGTCGGAGAATTTCACTATATTTCAGGCTGACGATGGCCGTTACCTTTGCCCCGTTTGTGGTGCTCGTCTGGCCAGTGCGCCCTACTACGAAGATGGGGGAGCTTCGTTTCAAATGTGCTGCTGCGGATTTGAATTCGGGTTCGATGACAGTCCCTCGGCCTCGCGTGATGCGGTGGAAGGCGTTCGCGCGAATTGGAAGCGGTGGAGACGAAGAGTGATTGATGAAGCGTCCAGAAGCACCAAGTCGCTATCGCGTCTTGAGCTACAGCTGAAGGATATAGGCATCAGGCTGGCTTTCGATCTCGTCGACGTCGAAGATGAAAAGACGTAGTTTCAGATTTGCAGTTCAATACAGCAATCTGCCTAACCAGGCGGTAGAGCCAACGACCCCGGCTGTCATGATTCCTGCCGCCCAGGAAGTCGCGCCACTGCTCGTGGCTCATTTTTAACGTTAGGCCATACCCATGAAAGTGTATCTCGACGATGTTCGAGAAGCTCCGCCGGGTTGGACCCGAGTCTATTGGCCAGACGAAGCTATAGCATTATTAGAGCGCGGCGGCGTCGTTGACCTCAGCCTTGATCATGACCTTGGAGACGATTCACGCGGCACCGGATACGATGTTGTCCGATGGATAGAAGAAGCGGTTGTACTGCGAGAATTCAGGCCCCCAAGAATAGTCGTACACTCGGCAAATCCTGTGGCCCGTGATCGCATGCTACGTGGCATTGAAGCGATCGAGAGAGCGATAGCCTTGCGGCGGAGTGGTGACGTGTAGGTCTTCTTACACAGCCACACAGTGAATCAAATCCGCCTCACCAAACGCTAAAACCAACGTCTTGGCCCATCCTCAACCTTCGGCGAGAAATGATCCCAGTTCCTAAAGAAGTCTCGCGTGTGTTTGAGCGGTATGGCCCCGGCGTTTGCAAACGACTGATCGAGCTTCGACGCTTGATATTTCGCGTTGCGAAGAACGAGCCGAGTGTGGGTGCCATCGAAGAAGCTCTGCGTTGGGGGCAGCCGAGTTATCTCACGACCGAGTCAGGGAGCGGATCGACGATACGAATAGATGGACTGCGTTCCCGCCCTGGATGGTATGCGATGTATTTTCATTGTCAGACGACGCTCGTCGCATTGTTCCGCGAGCGTTATGGCACGAAATTGAAGCATGAAGGCAATCGCGCTCTTCTATTTAGGGCCGACGAGGAATTACCGACGGCCATCATCGAAGAGTGCGTACGGGCGGCTCTGACCTACCATCTCAGTAGGCGCGTCGCTCGTGTACCGATCGGAAGCCAAATCAAATAATGAACCCGCCTCACCCGGCACGAGAGCTGGAACATTCCCCCATTCAAGAATGAAAGTATAAGTTGCAATTGCCGCAGATGGACATGAGCACACCATGTTCACGACCGAAGCGAGTTTAAGGCCTGAGCTGAATGCTGCCTACAGTGGTAGACGTTCCCGCCTTCGTTGTAGGTGGGGTGCCCTCACCCCACGACGGCAAAGCCGCCCCCGAGGAGCGACGTCTTTGCGGGGTGAGGGCACCCCGCCTGCACCCAATCCCGAGGCAGCAATTAACGAAAATTCGTGTAAATTGAGTGCCATTCGGGCCAGGTTTATGCTCGGCTTCCCTCGTTAATTTAAGAACTTCGCCCTCCTCGCCTGATTGCTGATTGCTTCGAAAGAACAAACCGCTACACCTCCCAATCCATGAAATGCGGGTGGAACCATTCTATTTATCAGCCTTGCAGGCGCGCTGATCTTAGAAGCCCACCGCGAGGTGGTCTTTTCAAGCCAAGACCGCGATTGCGGGACTTTAGTCCGACCATACAACGTTCGGCGGGCAAGCCCGATCATTTCCTTCCGTTATTTTCAATTTCTGTAATCACCCTTATATTTTATCTCATGAGAATACTTGCTTTGATGTTGCTCATTGTGACTAGCGTTTACGCGGATGATTCTCATACCGCATATGGAGAGTTGCCAGATTCAGGGGCCGCGCTGGCAAAGAACTGCAAGCTAATACTTCGTCTCTTCGCCAATGAACCGGTTTCGTGTGAGGAGAGTGCGAGGGCGACATTTACATTCGGATATTTTCAGGGCCATCTAGAAATAGTACGAGCACTTCAGGCCGCGAAGCTGGCTCAGCGTACCGTGGATTTTCCGCCAGATGGATTTCACGTGAAGGAACTGATCGGTCCGTTTATACTATGCATGGAGAAGAATCCCGATCTTGCGAAGCAGCCTGCGTTCGTCGCCTTATGGCGCTTTGCGACCGAATATTATGAAGAGCGCAAAGCGGGCAAAGTCCCCGGCGTGAAGCCTTGACGGTCCTTGAAGGCCGTGTTCCCGAAGCCTAATCAGGCGCTAGAGCCACGGCCCCCATTCGTCACGTTTCCTGCTATGCAGAAGTCGCGCCATCCGGGGTCATGGTTCATTTTAACGTTAGGTGAAGATCATGAAGCATAACGATTTTACGAAGCGGGTGAAAAAGCTTTTTGCTCGGAAGAAAACGAATCCGGTAGCAGCAGCTCGAGGATTGAGGGAATTGGCCCAAGATTGTGAGGCGGCTTCGAAGCAATCGATATCACTTTGGCACATCGAGCAGGCTTATGGACTCGCTTCTACGGTTTTCGAAGTTGCAGGACGGAAAAAAGAAGCGATGGCGGCGGAGCATAAAGTGGTAGAGATTCATCGGGCCGAGCTTAAATATCATGGTCACGGTCTGGCCCATTCACTAGGCGTCCTTGCATTGGCATGTTTTTCTTCCGGAAAGACCGAGGATGGGGTCAAGTTTGCTTATGAGTCATTGAGATACTTTGGTCAGTATCCATCTCCCTCCTACCTAATTGAGAAGCTTGGTTTGGAGCTAAAGAAACATGGAAGACCAGGAGCCTAACCCGGCGCTAGCGCCTACAATCTTGGCGGGGGATGCCTTGGGTATGAGTGGCACAGGCCATCCCAACCAGGCTCATTTTTGGGGTTCCCGCGCTGGGTCATTGAGGCGAGTGAATCTCAAGTGAGTCCGCCAGTGACCGATAGATTGGTATGAGCACACTCGCATCGGTCATCGTCGCGTCTTTTCTGCTGATCGTGGGCACTGTCGGGGCCCTTTTGCTTGCCGGACACTCTCTGGGGAACTTCTTTATTCTTCCGCCAGCATTAGCGATACTTTCAATCCCACTAGGATGTACCACCCTCGCTTTTGGAGTTCGCGGCCCCGCGGTGGTTTTCCGTTCTTTGGCTACGTGTTGGCAATCGAAAGAGGTCGGAACGCCCGAAGTGATTAGCATACTTTCCGCTTTCATCGGTTACGTGTACGGCGCGGGTGCGTTCGTGGTCTCGGCTGGTTTGATCAGCGTCTTGGGCTGCCTCACCGAATCCGGCCCAACCCCCGGGTTCCGGGGGAATGTTACGGCGACCATCGTTGCGGTGATCTATGTCGTCGTCTTGGCGGAAATCGTGCTTCGTCCCCTGAAGCATCGGCTGTCGTGCGCCAGACCCTGAAGCACAAGGACTTCCCCTACTCGCCTGCTTGCTGATTGCGCCCGAAAAACCAGCCGCTACACATGACCACGCATGAAACCCGGGTGGACCCAATCAAATCAGCAGCCTTGCCGACGCGCTAATCGGAAAATTCTACGGCAGTGGGAGGGCCGAGCTAAGACGGGCGTTCGACTGGCTGTGCAACGTTAGCCAAAAGCAATGAATTCTGCGTCTGACAACCGACCTGCGCGCGCGTGGAAGCGGTTTATCATCGGCTTCATCGTTGCAGCTCTGTTCACATTTGCTGAACTTTTCTTATATAGTGGTGGTTCTATGGACGAGTTTGTTGAGGCCGGGGTCGTCGGGCTGGTTGTCGGTTGTTTGATCGGCGCGCTATCGGCGTCCGGAAACAAGTGGCTGGCCTTCTTTTTAGAGCTCTTCACGCAATTTGGTTTATAGTATGTTGTTGAATAGCCTAACCAGGCACTAAAGCCAATGCACATGTCTGTCACGAATGACGCAGAGCTAACATTGGCGCCAGCCATACTGGCGGCCCATCTTTAACCTTTAAACGAAATCATCTCTATGCACAAATGCGCAAACTGTAACGCCCTGATTTTATTCGGAAAATCGGAGGCCAATCTTCACTTCTGCAATCAGATCTGTATGGAGCACTTCGCCGCTCCGCACTTTTGCGAGGGCTGCCTTGCCGAAACGTCCTCCAAAGAAGTGGGAAGTACGTTTACGCTGAATGGCATCGGTAGTCGACTGTACGGAGCAAAGAGAAAATGTCCTAAATGTTTTGCCGTGGATAAGACTCTTTGGTTTTGTATCTTATTTATCCCTATTATTCCCCTTGGGGAATATCGTATAAAATCGGTTACTGCTAACAAATATAGAGGTAGACAGTTGCGAAAACAGGGAGAATCGGAAAACTCTTCCCAACCTGCTTACCGGATTTGATAGAGATGTTATCGGGAACCCATAGCGACGCGCGCTAAATCCGCCTAACCAGAGGGCAGGAACCAACGACTTTGGCTCATCTTTAACGTTCGGTAAATGATCCAAACGCGTGTTCTCATCCCTGATTGAATGCTACGCCAAGAGGGCATCAACGCTAGCTTGAGCTCTGTTAGCCATACAGGTGCGTTCGAAACCTAGACGCTTATGAGTATACTTCCTCCACCAATTCCGAGCCCAAAAGAGAAACCTCGACGCTGGATCATTGTTCTGAGCTCCATCGTCTTCGCGATAGTGGTGTTTGCTTTCGTACTATTCTTCAGCGTCAAAAATTTGATCGACTCTGGAATAACAAAGGGACCCGATGCAATGTTCGGCGATCAGCATCTCAAGACCGTGGTTGCATTGGTCGAGTTGCACAAGGTTCGGTATGGAGCCTATCCAGAGTCGCTGAATCAATTGAAGTTCACAGGACAGTGGGACCAACTAGCCATTCAGAGTGTGTTTTACGTATCGAGTCCAGATCACAGCCATTACTTTATTGATGTCCGGCGAGGTTGGGTTGCAAAACCGAAATTGGATGTCCCCGCAGAATTTTGGCACGGCACTGGGTATTCCGAACAACTAAAGCCGCAATGAGTTCGCCTAACCAAGCGCTAGAGCCAACAACCATCGCCGTCAGGCCTGCTCCTGACGGCCGAATCTATACAAGATGGTCAAATTCATACTCCCCTCCCCCTTTACATACGAGCTTCGCCTCACTCGCCTGCTTGCCGATCGAGCCAAAAAACCAGCCGCTATGCGTGGCGATGCATAAACGACAGGTGGAACCAACCTATTACCAGACTTGAAACGCACTCATCTGACTACCCTACGGCAATACGGCTTCCCTAGTGAGTCTGCGACTTTGGGATTTCGGCCGGTTACACAACGTCAAGCATTATGATAAAATTTCTTAGACGTATTCTCCGCCGTAAACAGCCGGAACTGGTCCGCTACTATGATGCCGAGACGGAAAAGATTGTTCTGATCCCGAAAGCTGAACTGCGCCCTGGCGTAGTTTTAATTAAGGTACAAGGCGAGTCAGAGTCGATGTACGCAGATCCTTCCACATTAAAGCCTGGCCCAGTCCAGCATCCTGAGCTGCCAGAGGAGATACGTTTAGATATCAAAAGGCTGGCCGCCGATTTGTCAGATGTGTACCCTAAGTCGGCGGCAGAATGGGAGGATGGTTTTCGTCGGGACTTGGACCCGTTGCCTGAGCTTGCCGGATGGTTACACCTCGCTGCGATTCTAAAAGTGATGGCCGAGCGGTATCATTATGGCGCGGAGTCCAAGAATGAGTGTTTCCGTATCCTTGTAGCTTGTTATACAGGAGACCGAAGCACCGTACGGGAGCGTTCGGATCCAAAGTTGCTCGCCGCTGAGCAGGTGAACGAAGCGATTAGATACTTTTTCGAAGGCGGATATGCGTGATCTATTTGTTCGGCTTGGGACGCGACGTTTTCGTGCCGGCCTAACCAGCTGCTAGAGCCAACGAATCACCTCTAACTTTAAACGAAATGGCCGCACCCTCCGAAAACGAAACCTGGCTGATCGACGTTGGCGATCGGATGATAAAGAAGAAAGCCACTGGCGGTGCGTTGGGGTTAACGCCGCCGGAGCGATTAATCTACTGTATCTGGGTGGCCGATTACGGAATGCGCAATGCTGGAACGCTTGAAGCGGCAAAAGACTTGTACCGAGATTATAAAGAGGAGGCCGAGCAACTTTCTTTCGAGCTGCGGCTTCCTTATGTTCATGAGTCTTTTTGCCTTTCCGTTCAGGCTCTAGAGCGTGAATATTTCGACCGCTTCGAGCGAATATGCAATGAAATCAAAAGTGCCTAACCTTGCCAGAGCCAATGGCCATGGCTCATTTTAAACGTAGGCAAAATGGAACAACCTGTGTCACTCCGTCGGGTTAAGACGGACGATCTCCCGATCTTCTTCGTGCACCAACTCGATCCAGAGTCGACCACGCTGGCCGCATTTCCCTCACGGGATCGAGATGCGTTTTTCGCCCATTGGACCAACAATATCCTCGGCAATACCGCTGCGGTAAACCGCACTATTCTTGCGGGCGACCAAGTCGCTGGAAACATTGGCGCATGGACCGATGCCGCATCCAATGACCGATTTATATGCTATTGGATCGGTCGTGAATTCTGGGGCCGAGGTATCGCCTCCGCGGCTATGTCGCAGTTCCTTCGCCTGGAGTCGACCCGCCCCCTTCGTGCCCACGTCGCTCAGCACAATCTTGGCTCGATTCGCGTGCTCGAGAAAGCAGGGTTCGCTCGCGTTGGCGAAGATACGTCTACCTTGCCGAGCGGTGCCCGCACGGAAGAATTTATCTATCTCCTAGCCACGTGAACCCATCCCCTGCCGAACCTGGCGCCAGAGCCAATGGCCTTGGCTCAACTTTTTAACGTCAAGCCATGATATGCTAACTGCTCTCCGTCACTGGTATCATGATTGGGTGACGCGCGACGAACGTGCTATCGAGCGGATTTTTGCTGGTCGCGCATTGTTGACGGACGACGATTTTTATCGGCGCTATTTCGCCGATAGCAGCGTTTCTAAAGCAGTGGCGGTTGGTATCAGGGCGGCATTTATTGAGCACATTCCGCTCGATATGCGCCGACTCGCTCCAGACGACAATTTTGGTTTGGAGCTTCAGTTTGTCTGGTCCTATGATTCACTTGCGGATTTAGAATTGATTCTCGAGGTCGAGAAGCGATTTGGTATTTCCATCAGCGATGCGGAAGCGAAAGTGACGCTGACGATGGGTGATCTTATTCGTCTGGTTGACTCTAAGGTAAAGGCAAAACCCGCCTAACCAGAACCAAGGTCGTGGCTCAACTTTAACACTAAGCCGATGATACCACCGCCGTTTGCTCATCGTTTCGAAGGCGACTCGGGAGTTGATATAGCTCATCAAGAGATCGACGTTTTGTTTCCTGATGGGGAGCGACGACGAGTTGTCCTCCGGATAGGAGCGCCATATATCAAAGAGGGTAGATTTCGCATCAGAACGGAACTCGAGAATTTAGATCGGACTGATGGTCCACTTGGTGGGGGCGATTTACTCCATACTTTGATAATCGGGATTGCATGGCTCCCGGGTCGATTGAAGGTATTCGAGCAAACGCTCGGCTGCAGGTATTTCTACCCTAATTCAGATGATGAATTCGACTATGATAGTTATTTTCGGCTATTGAAGAGTGATAAATAAAACGGGCCTGGTCAGGCGCTAGAGCTAACGGCTGGGCTCATCTTTATCTTTAAGCCGATCCTAATGCCTATGAAGTGGACGTACCTCAGGTTATCGCTGGGGGCCTCATTTGGGCTGCTTGGGACAGGTTGCTTGCTCCTTCTCGGGTGAGTCATACAGACATGTCGCTGCGATGAGTGAGCTCCAGGGATTCGAAACCAATTTGACCTGACCTGACCGAGCTAACAGCGATAGGGGCCATCCCGAATGCTGTAGGCACGCAAAAACGTAGCGCAATGTTTTGCCTTAAATCACCGCTCGCTCCTCGCCTATTTCCTTGCTTGCTGCTTGAAACAGCAAAAAGAGCCGTTACATATGGGATGAATGAAACGCGGAGGGAACCACCACATCAGCCACTTTACAGACGCCCTGACCGAGAGTCCACGGCGGTTTGGTCTCTCCAAGCTGAGACCTTGCTTTCAGGATTTTGGTCCGGCTATACAACGTTCGGCCAAAGAATGAAAACAAAGCATATCGGCCTGAGCATCTTCTCGGTATGCGTCCTGCTGCTTATCAAGAGTGAGCGGTTCGCCCGGAGTTTGTCAGAAGAAAAAAAAGCTGAGATTGAGAGTCGTGACTGGATGGGTTTGATTCATGGAGCACGATACTACATCGCCGGCGTTGGGTTGCTCGGGCTTGGGATTTTCGCGGAAGATAAAGTTTCTTCGTGGATGAGGGATAGGCGGCGGTTCCAGGGAATTATACCGCGCTCGAAAATTGGGTTTCTAGAGTCGAATGATGGTACTGTGGTACAGGATCCTTCATATGCTGACCTACGAGATGCTGCGATAGCTCTATTTACCAAAGCACGTAATTTCGAATCTTGGTTTGCGACCGGTACAGGATGGTCGATTCGAGCTTCAAGCAATGGCCGTGCCGTTTTGCAGAATGTTTCGGCGGGATTTGGACCTTGGTATCTGGAGAAGCAAAGTGTAACTGATATATCGAACCTTTGGATTTTACTTCACGAAGGCCGCATTAGTGAGATCCGGGATCGTCCATGGAAGCTTGTGTTTAAGTAAATACCGGCCTAACCAGGCGCTAGAGCCACGACCTTCGATAATTTTTAACGTTAGACAAAGAAGTATGTCGCAGCTACACCGACTCACGATATTCGCGGACGATCCGGACGATGCATTGTCTGAAGATGTCCTTTGGGTACGTGCATGGCTTGAACGCTGGAAGCGTAAGGTTCATGTCGCCGACTACAGCTCTGGAGGATCGGAGCATTTATGGGATATCGAAGGACCAGAGGAAGCGATCGCTGAAGTGCCGGCGCGATTGCGTTGCTGCAGCAAGTGGGCGAATCCGGAAATCTTCGGCGACGGCCCATAAAGATGAAAACTCCTAACCAGGCGCTCGCGCCAACGGTCCTGGCTGATCTTTAACGTTAGGCACACACTCATGAAATGCGCACCAAAGTTCGTTGCCTTTTTCGCAGGGCTTTTTTGGACAGCTTTCACCTCAGCAGCGGAAAGCACCGATTTGCCAGGTCGGTACTATTGCGGCGATCATACCGGCTATAACATATATCTCAATCTTTCCGACACCGGTAAATACGACGCCATATGGGAAGGATGTCTGGGGCGATACGGCACCGCAAAGGGCACGTGGAGAGCTACCGGTGATCAGATAGCGCTCACCCCAAAAAAGGAGACCGACATGATGAAGCAGCACCTTACCAGGCTAATCGTCATTCGGGATACAAACGGAGTTTCTCTTGTCAGGCAAGAATCAGAGAAGGACAAAGACAACCCGTTCTTTCGATTCACCAAAAAAAGCAAGTGAGCACGCCCAACCAGGCGCGCTGGAGCCAACGGTCCTGGCTCATCTTTAACGTGAGGCAATGAGAGCATCAATTCTGATATTGGTAGTACTTCTTGTTATATCCGGCTGTGCTAGCTCTAGCTCGAACTCAAGTTGCGGTGCGATATCGGAGCCACAGGTGGGTAGAGTCGAGGTGCGTCAAAAGAAGGCCGATGGTGAGTGGGATTTCCCAGCCACACCAAAGACGATGCTCGATCTTTTTATATTCTACCCACCGGAAATGCGACGTGCAGGAATCACTGGAATGGTGACCGTTGCGTTGACGATCGATCCATCGGGGAGAGTGAAAGATATACATGTTGTTAGGTCTACGATGCGCGAATTCGAGGCTCCTGTAATTGCGGCTTCCGACAAATTTCAGTTCCTGCCTGCTCGGAGAGGCTTAGTGCCTGTAGCGTGCATGGCTGAGTATGATGTTCTTTTTTCAATACGCGATGATGATTAGGCATAACCAGGCGATAGAGCCAACGACCTTGGCTCATCTTTAACGTTCGACCAATGATTTTGAATGAACGCTGTCGATTTAAATTCAATCCCCTACACGCACAGGTTTAGCGCTGCTTCGTTGTTGGTCGCGAAAGCAAATCGCTTGTCTGGACTACTAAACCCGGAATCACCGTCTGTTGAACCGCGCGCTTTGGTCGCGGCTGTGGCGTACTACAAAATGGCTCTCTTGCTTTCGCGGCGTTTTGACCCGAATTATTCCACCGTAGCGAATTGGCTGTGTATCGCACTAGTGGCTTTAAAACAGTATCAGGATGCCACCGATTGGTATCAGCAGATCGTACGCATTTCCGACGAGATTGACGGGAAGGCTAAGCGGAATGCGACTGCCGCCTTAGCGCTTGATATGATCAGCCGATACTCAGGACTTCCGAATGAGCGTCGGCCTGAGTTACTGGAGGGAAGCGACAGCTTCAATGACCCTCCGTACTGTGTGCATGCCGAAGGATTGTGTACCCTTCTCGCCGAACGAAAGTTCAAAAAGGCGTACGAGTACTTGGCGCCTTCTCTTCAGCAGGCGATCAGTCTGGCGAAATTCAAAGACGGGTGGTTAGGGATGGTCGGCAGGGCTCGTGCTGAGGATATAGATATTATTCTTCAGCAACAGATGCTTGAGTGGCCGACCCGAAAACAAGATGAGATTGGCTGGTGCCATTTTTCTATTTCCGGACAGGACTTCAACGAAGCGGTATCGGTGGTCGTAGCTCGCACGCCGTATAATGGCTATTGGATCACAGAACTGGAATTCGGAAGGCCGTAGAGAAAGCATGCCTAACCAGGTGCCAGAGCCAAAGCACTCCGCTGTCACGATTCCTGCTGCGCGGAAAGTCGGGCCAGCCGTACTCGTGATCCATCTTTAACCTTAGGCATGAACGCCTTGGTTGATCGCCTCTCCGGCAAAGCGCTTCGCGCAACTGACCTCGAAGCGATCTACTCAGCATATAGCGATCACCCGGAGTTCGTCGGCTGGGCCATCGCGGCGCTGGATCATCTCGACGCTGCCGACCTGGGGTATTCTCTTTGGCTTCTGCGCCGAGCGGCCAGGGCGAATCGGGCATTCTCGGAGGATGATATTCAGCGCCTGTTGGCCATGTCCGATGGTTTGAAGCACTGGGTTGCTCGCGTCAGCTTCTGCCAGATGATGGCTGCGATCAAGATTCCGCGATCGCTGGTTGGGGAGTTTTTCTTAACGCTCGAGCCTTTTACCTCGGATCGTCTTCCCATTGCTCGAGCTTGGGCCATTTCCGCTCTCTATCCGCTGCGAAATGATTTGTCGGTGGGTGGCAAAGTCAGAAAGCTTGTCTCCCGATTGAAAAAAGAGAAAAGCAAGGCGATGCAGGCGCGGTTTCGGAGGCTCAGATGCCAAACCAGGCGCGAGCGTCGTGGTTAAGGTTAACGTCACGCTAAATACTACAATGATTATACCCGGATTTATTATTACTTGGATTACCTTTCCCGGGGTGATGGTGCATGAATTTGCGCATAAATTATTCTGTCAGTGGACCAACACAAAGGTGCTTCAAGTATGCTGCTTTCGATTTGGCAATCCCGCAGGGTTTGTTGTTCACGAGCCTCCCACAAATGTATGGAAGCATGTTTTTATTGGTATCGGGCCTTTATTCGTGAATACCGTGTTGGGCTTTGCCATAGGCTTACTTACAATCCCAATGAAAGATGCGACGAACGAGGTTGGATCCTTTTTCCTTATTATTGTGCTATGGCTCGCGATATCTATAGCGATGCATTCATTTCCGAGCACCGGCGACGCCAAGAGCATCTGGTCCGCAATCTGGAGGAAAGATTCGCCTGCTACGGCTAAGGTTTTAGGTACGCCACTGGTCGGACTGATCTATTTGGGAGCAGTTGGATCCATATTTTGGTTGGATCTGATTTATGGGATCGGAGTTGTGGTAGGCATTCCAATGCTGCTACACATGACGTGAACGGCCAACCAGGCGCTAGTAACAGCGACCTGGCTGTCGCAACCCGTCCTTACGCGCACCCCGCGCCGACCGGGACCGTGGCTTATCTTTAACGTTAGGCATGAAAATCATCTTACTTATTTTTGCATCAGCAGCGTTGGGCTTCGGATCTGTAACTACGCCCCCCGTGGTTGAAGCGCTCAGAGCAAAGGCTGCGGCTCGCCTGCAGAATGCTGAGTTTCACTGGAATATTTTGGCGGAACGCAGTACAGAAAATGCGGCCCCTAAGATTTCCGATTTGGTTGGCCCGAAAATGCCGATGGAATCGGCCAAAGAGAGCTACACGCAGGCCGACTCGAAAGATCTTCCGTATGACGCTGCTATAGGATTCACCTGCGATGTTTCGACGGGATCCTCGGCGCACGATAACTTACTCGCGATATTTTATTATCCGAGCGCGGTGGAAGAATCCACCCTGTACTTATTTCCTATCGGAAAGCGAAAGAAGGATATCACCTAGGCGACCCGGTGGAAATCACCGACGAAGAGCGATCTCCCTTGTTCCGCTGGCAGTCGACGCACAAAAAACCTTGAATGTAGCTGATGAGGATCGAATGCGTGCTTATATCAAACCGACTTAACCACCCGCTTGAGCCGAGGTAGCGGCTTATTGATGTTAGAAAATGAAAAATGAAAACCTAGATCGTGAAAGACGATTTCGAACTCATTACGCTGCAGGTGATGGAGATCTTACCTCTGTCAATAAACTGGTTCCTGCGAGCGCCGACGTAAATGTCTATTTGCCTGCTTGCTGCTTGAAATAGCAAAAAGAACCGTTACATACGGGATGCATGAAACGCGGAGGGAACCACCACATCAGCCACCTGACGAAAAGTCCGCGGCAGTTTGATCTCTCCAAGCTGAGACCTCGCTTTCAGGATTTTGGTCCGGCTATACAACGTTCGGCAAAATGCTGAATTCACAGTTACAGCACCTCTGGGATGAGTACGCGAAGTCTGAGCGTGTTCGGGTTCGGAGCGAGTCCCTGAAGAAGCTGGACGCTTTCGTCGAGGCGGCCCTGCATTCAGATCTGCGGCAGATCGAGGACTGGGCTCGCGATCTTGTCGCGAAGTCGTCGGAAGACACGGAGGAAACGCCTATCCGTATGCCTTTATTCCGTGCAGTGTTATTTCCGATCCTGCTGTCCGGATACCAGCGGAGCGACGTTGAGAGTATCTGGCTGCTATCTCGCCTTTCCCAGTTGTTATACAATGCACCAGATTGTGCTGCACTTCTGCCCGAGTCCGACCGTACCGAGTATGGGTTGTTGTTGAAGCTGCATCGGCTTTCACCTTCGCCCCCAAAAGCTGGAAGCAGGTTATTAGAGATTTTATATGCTCGATATGAATACGCGCTCCATGAGCTGCCCGCTGGCGTGTTATACGGCCACGATGGAGCTACGCCCGACCAATGTGTCGAGATGCTTGAAGAACTGGCGTTCTTTGAAGAGATCGCCCAATCTGAGCCAAAGGTGGCTTATGCGGAGCTAATCACTAAGTCTCGTTACCACATTACCGCCTATCGGGAGTATCTGATGACAAGGAACAGTGAAGATACGTATGAGAGATACATCAGCAATCGGAATGCCTAACCATGCACTAGAGCCAACGACCCCGACTGTCACGATTCCTGCTGCGCAGGAAGTCGCGTCAGCCGGGGTCGTGGCTCATCTTTGACGTTAGGCAAAGACTACGGATTTACCACGATGAAGCACGGAGCCCCGGCCCTTAAAGAGCTGCTCGCAGGTGCAGAGCTAGTTTTGCAGGATGACGAGACCCTAGAGTGTTTTCGTTTTCACGCCTCGGATGATAGAGTTGCCGCGACGCTATGCACTCGTGGCGGTCCAGTTTGCAGCCCCCTGCTCAATTACCGTATCAGTGATGATTCCAAGGTTTGGATATCGGATCATCACAGCAAGGTTTTCATCTGGGAGAAGGTCGAGCTTGCTGACGGCGTCGTTACCGTGATGTGTAAAGAGCGACTTAAGCGGTTCTCCTATACGATATCCAAAAAGCGCGAAAGGTATTTGCCATGATTCCGAACTATTATTGTCATGCCGGTATGACGATTGACCCGCGGAAGGCCTCACGTGAAACCAGACGAAGCCTCACCAGGCGTTAAAGCCAACGACCATGGCCCAACTTTAACTTTAGGCAAAATTCAATTATGAATAATGAGCGTACAAGCCCGTTCACTGGGCCAGGGAAAGTACTGTTTATCGTCACCGTTATGCTCACGTGTGGCTCCGGAGCTTGGGTCGGTTTATGTATATTGCCGAACTTTGGCCTAAGGAACTACCCACTGTTTTATATTGTCGGACCCATCTTGATTGGTTCCGCACTTTTCTTCTTCAGTCTACGTGCACTTCTTCATAGGCGTGGCATCGCGGTCTTAATTTCAGAGCAAAAAGAGGTAGAAGCCGAGAAAGCTCTGCGCGAGGCTCGCAGGAACTCCACAGAATGAACGCCAAGCAAACACCACCTAACCAAGCGCTAGAGCCAACGACCTTGGCACATCTTTAACGTTAGATTCAGACCATGAAAACCTCACCATTAACGCTGGTTTTTTTCGCGTTGTTTCTCGGCGGTTGCTTTGCCATCCCGTCGCCATACGCAGACCGGTTGAATCCCGTAGCTTCTCACTATAAAACGGCGCACGTCGGTACCTCGCGCGTTCAGCTTGAGTCGGAGTTCGGCGCGCCTACCCGTACTGAAAATGGCGGAGCCAGCGTGTGGGAAACGCGGTTCGACGAGCTAAACTACGTCGTGCTCAAGGTTTGGTTTGATCCGCAAGAAAAAGCCCAGAAGATTGAGACGACGCAAGCGCATGGAAAAGCCGGACCAGGTTATCAAGCGAGCGCTGTGCTGACAAAGTCGAAATAAAGCCTGTCTAACCAGCGCTGGAGCCAACGACCTTGGTCCGTCTTTGGCCCTGGCGAAAGACACACCAACCTCTCACCTATGAGCAATACAGTCGAATCGCGAATTTTCCGTAAGCTGCACGGAAGTTGTCTTTGTGGAGCAGTACACTATTCAGTAGCCGATGAGTTTCTCTATTCTCAGAACTGTCACTGTTCTGACTGCCGGCGTGCAACAGGATCTGCATTTAAGCCTTTCGCGGGTATCGAAATAATCAAGATCACGATTACAATAGGTGAGGATCACGTGTTTCGTTACGCAAACGGCCCTTCGTTCGACATTCACTGCGATCGATGCGGATCTCTGTTGTACTCTATTGTGCGGGATAGAGAGTATGCTCACGTAGTTCTGGGTACGCTTACCGAATCTCCTTCGATTGAGCCTTCAGCGCATATTTTTGTCGGAGACAAAGCGCCGTGGTATCATATTCTAGACAGCCTCCCTCAGTACGAAGGTCACGTGCGCTAGAGATCTTGTAAATAAACCTAACCAGACGCTAGAGCCAACGACCTAGGCCGTTACTCATCTTTAAAGTTACGCAATGAATCATGACGAAGAAGGCGAGAGCTGAGTTGATTAACCGAGACTCTCTGCCGCAATCGCGGTCCGCTTATCGCCCCCTCATTTAAACAAGAACTTCGCCCTACTCGCCTGCTTGCTGATCGCCTAAAATAATAAACCAACACACATCCCATGCACAAAATGCTCGGGGAACCAACCAGGTCACTCACCCTACACACGCCCTCATGAGAAGTTCACTCCAGGCTGATCCTTCCAAACCAAGACCTCGCTCTCTGGATTTTAGCCCGGCTATACAACGTTAGGCCAATAAATGATGAAGCGCCCAGATCTATGTCTTACCGAGCAGCCAGATTTGTCATTGGACTGCGTGGAAGCCTTTTTGCTGGACGGCGCGTATGATTTCAAATCCCCGACTTCCAGCTTACACTCATTGCGAAGCGCCGGAATTCGGTCTACTAAGCAGTTGCTGGCGCAAGCGGGGCGCCACGCATTCTTATTACTCAGCAACCCGAAAACTTATGGTGGAGAGCCAATGCGTTGTTTCATTCCGCGCCACGGCTTTCGATTCAGTGGAGCCGCGAAGAGTTGTGAGATATTGATCTGTTTCGAGTGTCTCTGGATTTACTTCTATTATGAGTCACGTTGCGTGACTGCATCGCTGGGAGAAGCAGGCGCACGAGCCCTCAAGAAGGTTTTCAACGAGGCATTCGAACCGGCCTAACCAGGCGCTAGAGCCAACGACCTTGGCTCATCTTAACCTTAGGTAAATCAAATGGAACCGCGTATAAGTATCATCACTCTTGGGGTCACAGACGTTGACCGTTCTGTACGATTTTATCGCGACGGTCTGGGATTTACGTCGAGTGCAAAACCGGGCGATCCGATTGCATTTTTCCTTACTGGCGGGGTACGGCTCGCAGTGTACCCGTTGGCTCGGCTTGCCGAGGACATCGCTCCAACTGTCCATCCGTCGGAAGGATTTTCTGGCATCACTCTTGCCCACAATGTCCGAAGGAAAGAGGAGGTTTCCGAGGTTCTTGCGTTAGCTGAGAGGGCGGGCGGGAAGATCATAAAAGAGGCGCAAGACGTTTTTTGGGGCGGACACAGCGGATACTTTGCCGATCCCGACGGATACTATTGGGAGGTTGCGTGGGCAGCTCATTTCAGATTCGACGACTCTGGTGCTCTCATCATGTGAATCCAAACCGCCTAACTAGGCGCTAGAGCCAACGACCTTCGCCCTAGCTGATCTTAAACGTTAGCCACCCATGTGGACTCTCCAACGTACTTCCATCAGTAACACTTGCTCCAAGACGACGTTTTTTAACACGGGAGTAATATTACAGTTTTCAGAGATTTTGTGCCTGCTCGCCGAGAGCCACCCTTTCCGGGCTTTTTTTACCGACGCTCTACTCGATACATCGTTTCAGGCTTTTTTCTGGGAAGTTCCGGCGATCACGTCTTCAACGGTAGAGCTTCCGTTCGAGTGTGTTCAGACCGATGCACCAAGTCTGCACCAGACCTCCGCCGATTTGGCTCCATTTGCCGAGCAATTTACAAGAGCTTGTGATTCGTCCATCCTTACATTCCCAAACCTCGCAGGGGACGCATTGCTTATCGTACCAAGGGCGGTTGGACAAGTGGACTGTTATTGCCATCTCGCTTCGTTCCTTCGCGATGGACCTGCAGACCAGATTCACGAATTTTGGATTGTCGCCGCAAATTCGCTCAAGGCGAGACTATCGAGTGTTCCACTTTGGCTTAGCACCGCCGGCCTCGGAGTATCTTGGTTACATTTAAGAATCGATTCACGGCCGAAATATTACCGTTTTGCCCCGTACAAAAACGCATGTCGATCCGCCTAGAACAATAGTCCTCAATCCATGTATAATCCGACATTGAGAGTTGCGGCGGTCGTGTTCTCGGAGTTCGAGCTGCTGGACTTATTTGGACCGCTGGAGCTCCTCGGCCTTCTGCGTGAAAGGGTATCTATATCGATTGTTGGAGAGAGTGTTGGTATTGTTGCTAGCAGCCAAGGTCCGAAGATTGTCGTGGATGTCGCAATGTCGGAGATGACCAATCTGGACATTCTGTTGGTTCCGGGCGGATGGGGTACGCGCCGCGAAGTTAAGAATGAAGCGATGTTGGCGCTATTGCAGAGTCTTTCAGCTCGGGCCAGTTTTGTTGCCAGCGTTTGTACCGGCAGTGCGCTGTTAGCCCGTGCTGGAATTCTCGATGGACAGAAGGCGACTTCTAATAAGCTGGCATTTGAATGGGTGACGTCGCAAGGGCCGAGAGTTGAATGGGTGCGAGCAGCTCGTTGGGTGGAAAGTGCGAAGTATTTCACAGCATCAGGCGTATCTGCCGGAATGGATATGACTCTGGGATTGATACAACGCGTATTTGATCGTCAGACCTGTTTGCAGGTTGCAAGATCGGCGGAATATACTTGGAACGAGGACAGTACAGTAGATCCGTTCGCAGTGTCCAAATTCGATAACGACTAACCAGGTGCTGGAGCCAACGAGCACAGCTATCATCAATCCTACAGAGACAGGATCGAGCCATCCGTAGCCGTGGCTCGTCTTTAAAGATTAGACAAATGATACGCTTGGCAGACACGCAAGACGCACACGAGATCGGAGAGCTCTTTTTGGCGTCACGAAAGAAGCACGTTTCATTTGCGCCACTTGCACATTCTGATGCCGAGGTTAGGGACTGGATCCGAGATACAGTTATTCCTGGAGGCGGCGTATTTGTTTATTGCGAGCGCGACGTGATTGTGGGGTTTGTTGCAATTTCCGAGCATGACGGCTTTAGTTGGGTAGATCAACTCTACGTGGGCCCAGCGTGCGTCGGTAGACGATATGGAGCGTTTTTACTCTCACATGCGAAGGGCCTGCTTAAGCCGCCGATTCGAGTCTATACGTTTCAGCAGAACGAAGGAGCTCGACGGTTTTACAGGAGAGAAGGATTTCGGGACATTCATTTGTCCGATGGATCCCTGAATGAGGAGCAATGTCCGGATGTGCTTCTGGAGTGGCGGCCTAAGAGTGCCTAACCAGGCGATAGGACCAACCGCTGTCTTGTGTTCGCGTGAAAGGTTTGGACACATGCGGGAGCAGTGATAACGTGGCGGGGATGAAACTTATCGGAGCGGCGGCGTTTATTTTGGTTACGGCTAGCGGTATTCAGGCGTCAGATTTTGATTTTCCCTCGCTGCGCTATAACCAGCGTGCACCAGGGAGCTTGCCAGGATCGAAGATGATGTCGCGGGAAAATATTGATCCAGTGCCTACTGGATTAAATTTGTTGTGCTCGGAACTGAAAAATCTCGCTCGTCAGGCAGGGCAAATTGTCCCGCTAAGCCTCGCGCAAGGCAAAGGTCCTGTCGGAATGAGGGGCGAAATGTCTGCCGCTCGCGCGTTAGATCTTTCACTCGAATGCACCGTCGAGCGACATACTCGTGACGACTCACTCATTTCTCGAGAGCGCTCGGCTCTCGCGCCCAGCAGCGAACGATCCAAGGTATCACCTTGAGGTCGCTTGATCAGCAGCACTAAGGCGGCGACGCGAGGTGGAAGTGAATCAAAATTTTCTGCTCGGTCATCACTAATCTATATTGCGCCCCCTACTCGCCTGCTTGCTGACTGAATGAAAAAAGAGCCGCGACACATCGCAATGTATGAAACGGGGGGGGCAACAACCAGATTAGCAGCTTTGGAGATGGACCGGTCTCAAAATTCCGTTGCAGGCTATTTCTCCCAAACTGTGGCCCGCTTTCAGGACGTTGGTCCGGCTATACAACGTTAGCCATCTTATGAGAATACTATATCTTGTATTAGCGCTTATCCCTTGCCCCGCGTTTGCGGGTGGGATTGAAATCACGCAGCCCTATCAGGAGCTTTCGAATGCTTTGGGACTGCATATTATCCGTATAAAGGCGGACCTGGGGCCCGACGAGCTATTGGTCGTCGACGAGCCACGTTTTGGGGACGAATCCGAGGCCGAGTATGTGATTTCCGCGGGAGGAGTCCCGGCCGAGTACGAGATCTCGTTCTTAGACGGAGGGGCCTATAGCCCAAAGCTCGAGGATACCTATACGTTTAAGTATCCCCTCAGCACAAAGCGAGTTGAGGGCGTCGAGGCATCAGGTTTTTCGTGTGTAGGTTCTGAGGTTGCGTTCATGTTTCGATCCAAAGGCGACACCAAAGACACGAAAATCGTGAAGTGGAAATTCAAGGTGGTGGCCTACAGTAAAGAGATAAAAACGCGGCCCTCGATCCCGCCTCCGATCAAAGCCGGTGTTCGAGCTACCAGGAATATCAAGCAACCGGGCTAACCAGGTGCTAGAGCCAACGAGCTTTGGCTCATCTTAACTTAAACATTAGGCGATCGAACATCCCATCCATGCAAATTCCGAATCTGCTTAACTGGTGGCGCAGCCTTCCGACAAAGACGCGCGTGCGGCTTATCGCGTGCGTGTTTTTGGCCTTAGCCGGCACGGAGGTACTCTTCATCGCACCCCACATACTTGAATTAGCAGCAATGATCGACGCGCTTGGCTTTGCGTTCGTCGCAGGGGCAATAGCGACATCGATCAAGATGTGGTGCTCCCAGGTAAAAGGTCTAATCCGACGGGTCGTGACAATATCACGCAGCGCATACGACCATCTTCAGGCAGGGCTTTCCATTGTCCAAGAAGCTATAGTCGGGCCAGCGTTTATTTTGATGAGGTTTAGCAGGTCCGTGCTATACTGGAGCAGTGTTGCAGCTTGCTCGACTGTGTTCATTCTCGTGTTAGGGAAAGCAGCTAACGTATTGATGAAATAACCGGCGCTCAGCCCAAATCGCATAACCCGGCGCCAAAGCCTCCGTTCGCAGCGGTCATGATTTCTACTGTGCAGGAAATCGCACGAGCCCGGGTCGTGGCTCATCTTTAATATTAGCCTTAGAACACCATCCATGGACGTCGATATTGTCTGGTTCCCACAGACCCGTGTGGCCGCGATTGAACATCGGGGATCTCCGGCATCCGAATATGAAACCGTTCGAAAGTTGGTCGCTTGGAAGCTGGAGCGGGGGTTACTCGATCAGGCAAAATATCGCACCTACGGCATGCATTACTCCGATCCCCGGACAGCCGCTCCAGCCGAGTATCGAGCGGAGTTCTGTCTCTCGATCGATGGCGAGGTGGGCGAGAATAGGTACCAAATTTACGAGAAGGTCATTCCGGCTTGCCGATGCGCTAGGGCGCGAGACGTCGGGTCGCGAAAAAACAACCAAGCCGTGATATATCTATTTGAAGCCTGGCTTCCGACAAGTGGGCAGATTTGGACCGGAGACCCGGCAATTTTTCATTATGTGAATGTCGGACCAAGCGTGAAAGAGCACGAGGCGATTACAGATGTATATCTTCCCCTTAAGTAGCACGTGTCAGTTCCGTCTAACCAGGCGCTAAAGCCAACAACCTTGGCGATGGCTCGTCTTTAACCTGAGACAATACAATGGAAGCGTTTTTTTATCTGGTTTTAGGTGGTTTATCGATCTGGTGGTTGGCGCAGATAGTAGTATGCTTTTGCGACTACTTTCAAAGGCTATGGGACGCTAGAAAAATGCCACCGCCTACGGAGGAGGAGAAACTCGCGTTGGCCCGAGTTAGGGCCGACTTTCCGCCAAAAGAAAGGCATCCGGTCAGTTGGTATATTGAAAATCCACGTGAAGCGCTGAAGCAGGGCTGGATTTTTATACCTGTCTTGGTTTTCTTTTGGCCTATGGCCGTTCTGTTTCTCGCGCTGCCTCCGATCAAGGTAAGGTTATCGATCGATTTGGTCCGCCGGTTGAATGCTGAAAAAGATGAAAGATCCACCTAACCAGGAGCTAGGACTAATGATCCAGGCTCATCTTTAACGTTACGGAATAAATCATGACGACGAAGGCGAGAGCTGATTTGATTGAGCGGGTTCGGGCAGCACTACGGAGTGTGCCCGAGGTGAGCGAGAAGCGCATGTTTGGAAGCACGGGGTTTATGATCCGCGGCAAATTGGCTATAGCGGCGCGGACGGAACGCATCATGTGTCGCGTAGATCCAATGCTCCAGCCTGACTTGCTGAAGCGGAGTGGCTGTCGTGCTGTCGTGATGAGGGGCCGCACAATGAAAGGATATCTGTATATCGACGAATCCGCGGTCGCGACGGACAAGGCACTCGACTATTGGATCGACTTAGTTTTACGGCAAAACCGTGCAATAATAGCCGAATGAGCAAGCGATATCTTGCCTCTCGACCGAACCAGGCGCTAGCTAGAGCCAACGGCTCGGGGCTCACGCCGGCCGCGCGCTCGCCAAAAGACGTGGCTTACCGTGGACTGAGTTAAAAATGATAATCGCAGAACCCGAAGTTCCTTTGAGCGCCCTCTCGGGCTATGCCGACGTGGCGGATCTCCTCGCGCGGAAGTCGAAATGGGGATGCACGCTTGTCCGTGAACTTCTGATTAAGCACGCCTCCGAAGATGAGCGGTCTGGCACGACTCTTACGCTTGTGTTGCTCCACGATCGGAATGAAAAATTTGGCGTTCGCTTCACGTTCCATCGCGTCAGCGGTCTGAAGATCCAAGACACCCATCAAGTTTGCGGTTTGGCGGTCCGAGATGTGCGAAGTCGAGGTTGGGAAGGGATACGCTTTGAGGTGTACGACTATGAAAATGCCGCGATCACTTTCTTTTGCGAAGACGTCACGCTGACCCGTGCCGATGCCATGGGCTAACCAGGCGCTAGCGCCCACGACCCCGTTTGTCATAGACTCCGACTAGCACAGGCCAGGTCGGTGGACCATCTTGAACATTAGCATGAAGCATGCTCTTCCCATATTATCGTTGTCGGTGCTGTTTGCTGGGTGCGTTAGCGCAACCCGTCTATTGACCAGAGCATCCCTCGAAGATTACCTCACCACCACGACTCGAGTCGGCGCAGATGTTTCGGTAGCAAAAGAAGTAATCAGAAACAACCATTGGAAGATACTCGCATTCGATGGGTGTGATATTTCGTCCGACACTACCAAAGAACCGAAGTTATTAATTGTGAGTACAGCACCGGGTGGAAAAGGTTTAACCGTGGTCTGGACCATCGAAAGCAACCAACTGATTTCTAATGTTTGCGTTCGTGCACCAGATGACGAAGAAACGCCTAGCCAGGCGGTGGAGCGAACGCCTTCGGCTCATCTTAACCTTCGGCGGACAAATAAATGAAAGAAACGTTCACTATTCGTCGTTATGAGGTCGGAGATTGGCCATCAATAGCGTCGATGCTCCACCACGCGTTTTCGGCCGGCGACTCGTATGCTTATGGGCCAGATACGACCGAGACGGAGGCTCACAAGGTTTGGATTGAGAGCGCAAAAGCGACGTACGTTGCCTGCGGTAGCGATGGGAGCATTCTTGGTACGTATATCTTAAAACCGAACCAACCGGGACTAGGATCCCATGTCTGTAATTGCGGTTATGTCGTTGCTTCGGCCGCACGCGGAAAAGGAATTGGCGCCGCGATGTGCGATCATTCTCAGGGCGAAGCTCGCCGATTTGGCTTCAGCTCGATGCAGTTTAATTTTGTTGTATCGACCAATACCGCAGCCGTTCATATTTGGCAAAAATTGGGATTTGTCATTGTTGGAACGCTTCCTTGTGCATTCCGTCACAAGGTGCATGGCAAGGTCGACGTTTATGTCATGTTCAAGCATTTGGATCGCTAACGATCGGCCGTCTGTTTCCGTATGCTCTATATCGCCGGTCCCGCCGCTTCCGCGGCGCGCTACGCCGATCTCCTTCGCGCCTCGGCTCGGCGGGGACGCGCTCGCCCTACCTTCGGAAAGGAGCCGTTAGCGAGTGGTGAGTAGTGAGTAGCGAGTCAGCAGACTGTTCTTCCGTGTATTCTGTGTGTTTCCTGGGCGGATACACGGCTGTGGGTTAACGGAAGCGAGGCGCTTCGGCACGGCGTAGCCGCATGGCTGCCGTGCAGTGGATCTCCCTCGGCCTCTGCCGTCGCCCGCGACGGCAGAGGTCCCGCCGTTCCCGCGGCGGGCTACACTGAACGCAGACTTTATCGGAAGCGAAGCGCTTCCGCTACGTCGCTGCACGGCTTCCGTGCCGGAGGAAGGATCGGCCATTTGTCTCCGTGTCCTCCGTCCCGCCGCTCCCGCGGCGGGCTACGTCGATCTTCTTCGCGCGCTTACACCGGCACCCCTTCGTCATTTGGTGTAACCGAATTAGCACTACACCGCTGCTTGCTGGACTGTCCGACGTGGCGCTGTGTGACGAAAACGAATCGTGGGGTCAATTAGTCCCCCGTTCTCTCCTCCGTGCTTTATCAGCGTGCCGCCGTAGTTAATTTCCCACCACGCTCTGTTTGGACGCTTGGCCGCGCGCCGTGCCCTGAAATCTAATTCGTGAGTTAGCCTAGGCCATCCGACCTCTGTCCGCTGGGCGCTTGCGCGTCTTCTTCGCTTTATCGTCTTTTCTCCATCCATCGCGGAGACTTACCACCAAACCTGTCGAGCTATGACCCAACAAAACACCGTGGAGCGAGCGATGTCTCGATCCAACGCGCTACCGCGCGCCTTCAAACCTCTCGTCGCGGCGATTACCATCGCGGCGGCGCTGCCGTCCTTCGCTCAAACTCCGGCTCCGACCAACCGAGCCGCTGATGAAGAAAAAGCCGTCACCCTGCCGACGTTCGCGATTCACGAGGATCCGGCCAATCCGTACCAGTCGCAGCAGGCGCTCTCCACCTCCCGCGTGGCCATGGCGATCCAGGACATTCCTCAAACCATTTCCGTTGTATCCAGTCAGTTCATTCAAGACTCGCAGAGCTTCCGCATGCTGGATGCAGCCAAGTACGTCACTCCGATCGTGGAGTCTTCCCTCCCCTTCGGCGGCGACCGCTACCAGATCCGCGGTTTTCAAGTTTCCCAGGAATTCATCGACGGCACGGTCATCTCTGGCGCGGACGGCTACAGCATGTCGCTCGCTCCTTATAACATCGAACGCATCGAGGTGATCAAAGGCCCCAACGCGATTCTCGTCCCTGGCGGAAGCCCGGGCGGAGTGATGAACCCCATCACGAAATCGCCCTTTTTTCAAAATCGCACAAACGTGACTTTGGAACTGGCCCAGTATTTCGGCAACGCCCTCAGCGCCGACGTCAATCGCGTGCTCAATCCAAACGGCACGATGGCTGCGCGGGTCGTGGCCGCGTATTGGCGGAACGACGGCTATATCAAAAATCAATATCGCAATGGCTATCTCGTCGCACCGTCCTTCACCCTGAAACTGTCCCCCACCGAGACCCTCACGATCAAGGCCGAAGCGGTTCAAAATCGTGAAACCAATCTCGGTGGTCTGCCGGTGGACCCGAGCATCGGAAGCAACGACTACGCGCGCATCGCGCGAGGGCTGCCGCGCGATTGGTCCTTCGGCAATGACGCCGATTCCCGCCACCGTTCGACCCAGCGCCTGAGTTTCGAACTCCAGTCGATCTTCGGCGACCACGTCACCTCTCGTCTCTACGTGATGGGCGACCATGTTCTGCGTTACGACGTCGGCAGCACCGCGGCAGGTCTCGGCGGAGCGGGGGGCGGCAGCCGCAATCCCTTCACCGGAATTTATGAACCCGGGGTGAATTGGAACACCGCCGCCTACAATGCCGGCACGGCCACCACGTTGATTGGCACACCGGTGCCTGTGACCGATCCGTCGACCTGGGTTTACACCCGGAACAACGGCCGCGTGCACCTCGAATACACCGAGGCTCACCTCAAGAACGACTACGCGGTCCAGTTCCAACAACCGTGGTTCAAATCCACCACCATCGTCGGATACGCTGCCAACACTTCAAAAACCCAATACAAATCGAGTCCCTCCGCTCAGCGCCCGACGGTCCTCGCGAGCAACCTCAATGCCATCACCTACCCACCCTACGTCTTCCCTACCATCATGCCCGGCCTGACCACCGCGGCGCTGGGGACCGACAAGACGGCCAAGCAAAACGATCTCCAGCTCTACGCCTACGAGACCTTCAGTGTATTGGACGACCGGTTACAGCTTTCGGGCGGCTTGTCCCGTTTCTTCGGCGAACTGACTCGGACCGACACGACCGGCACCGCAATCGACCCGGTCCTCGGCACCACCACGCCGTCCTACAATCTTTCGGATACGGCGAAGTCGTTCGGCCTCGTGATCAAGCCGATCAAGTCGGTCTCGCTTTTCTATGGTTATAACACCACGGGCGGAACCATGCCTGGCTCGCTCAGCGCCGGCGCCAATCCGACCAGCTTGCGCGTCGCAGAAGGCAATCAGAAGGAATACGGGATCAAAACCGCGTTGCTGAACAACACCCTGACCGCGACCCTTTCTTACTTCGACATCGTGCAGCAAAATTATCCCGTGCCGAATAGCGAGTATTACACCCTCGTTTCCCAAGGTCGCGCCGCGGAGGCGGCTGCGCTGCAAAATCCGCTCTACCTCAATCTCAATTCCAAGGGCTGGGAATTCGAGGGCACCTATTCCATCAACAAAAACCTCTCGCTCCTCGGAAATTTCACCACCTTCCAAATTCGCCAGCCGATTACCCATGTGCGCCTCCGCGCCGTGCCCGACCATTCGTCCGCGCTGTATGTGGATTATCGCTTCACCGAAGGACCGCTCCACGGTTTCGGGGTCAATCTCGGCCTTGATCACAAGAGTGATGTCGTGGGTGAAAACACCACCGGCTTCACCACCACCCGCCCCCTGCCCGACGGAACCTTTGTGGCCGCTCAGCCGAGCTTCAAGGTGGCGGGCCGGACCCTGGTCAATCTCGGTTTCAGCTACCGCGCCGCTGTATGGACCGCGCGACTACAAGTCAGCAACGTGCTCGACAAGGATTACATCCTCGCCGCCGGCAGCCGAAGCGCCGTGGTCGTGGGTGAACCGCGCGCGGTCAAAGGCTCGGTCACGTATAACTTCTGATCAGAGCTGCAATTCCGGGCGGCGGGGATAACCCCCGCGGCCCTTCCGCTCATAACGAGTTCAAGAGCCGGCGCGTTAGGCCGGCTTTTTTCTTTGCGGTAGCGTGGCCATCCCGGTGGCAGGCAAGGTGACCGACCTCCGCCGACCGCCCTACCTACCGCCGCAGTCATCTTATAGAACAGAATTTGAATGTTCATCCTCCAGCGTTGGCATAAATCCACGGGAGCCCTGTGGACCTTATGAAACGACTTGTTCTCCTCAACTTCACCCTACTCGCCCTCGCCTCTCGCCTTTTCTCCGCTCCCGCGGTCGACGCTGTACCTCCGGTCGGGTTCGCTTGGTTTGAATACACGGGCAGCGACGCCGTATCTGAGGAGTCACTACCGAAGGGTTTTTACCGCAATCCGATCCTGGCTGGCTTTCACCCCGATCCGAGTGTCTGCCGCGTCGGCGACGATTATTACCTGATCAATTCCACCTTCGCTTATTTCCCCGGGATTCCGATTTTCCACAGCCGTGATCTGGTGAATTGGACGCCGATCGGCCACGTGATCGATCGCCCCGAACAATTAAAATACGACGGCCTCGGCGTGTCGCAGGGAATTTTCGCCCCTGCGATCAGCCATCACAATGGACGCTTCTATGTGGTTTGCACTCACGTCGGTGCGGGCGGGAATTTCTTCGTCACCGCGACCCATCCGGAAGGGCCTTGGTCCAATCCGACTTGGTTGGACGTCCCTGGGATCGATCCTTCATTTTTCTTCGACGACGACGGTCGGGCCTGGCTGGTTCACAACGGGCTGCCGGAGGGAAAGCCACTCTACGACGGCCACCGCGCGATTTGGCTTCGGGAATTCGATCTCAAAACGCAGACGCTCGTCGGCCCGCCCAAAATGATCGTCGACGGCGGCGTCGATCCCGCGAAGAAACCAATTTGGATCGAAGGCCCTCATCTCTATAAACGCGGCGCGTGGTACTACCTCTGCTGCGCGGAGGGCGGCACGGGCGACAATCACTCGGAGGTGGTTTTTCGCAGCAAATCCGTCACCGGGCCTTTTCTCCCTTGGGAAAAAAATCCCATCCTGACTCAACGCGACCTGCCGCGCGACCGCTCCTACCCGGTGACCTCCACCGGACATGCCGATTTATTTCGTGGCCCCAACGACACCTGGTGGGCGGTCTTTCTCGGCTGCCGCCCGTATCAAGACGGTCTCTACGCCACGGGACGAGAAACCTTCCTCTTGCCCGTGACCTGGACCGAGGACAATTGGCCGGTCATCTTGCCCCCAGGCCAGTCCGTTCCGCTCGTCGCGCCGAGGCCGCAACTCACCGCTGCTTCCGACCGTACCGGCGAAACAACTACACCCCTGACCGGTAACTTCACTTGGCGCGACCGCTTCACCTCGCCTACCCTTTCCCCTCTCTGGGTTCAGCTCCGCCAGCCCCACGACTCCTGGTGGACTCTGCAAAACCCGGCGGGCCCGTTGAACCTCACCCCTCGACCCGACCTTTTATCGGGCACGGGGAACCCGGCGTTCCTCGGTCGCCGTGTGCAGCATGCCCGCTTTGCCGCCTCGACTGCCCTGACCGTTCCGCTTGCCCTCAATGTTTCCGCCGGCCTCGCGGTTTTCCAGAACGAGACCCACCATTATTATCTCGGCGTCCGGCGAACCAAAGACGGCCTAACGGTTTTTGTCGAACGATGGAACGGCAAGGCTCCTGAGATCGTCGTCAGTCGTGCCATTTCGGATACACCGCAGCTCGAGCTCAAGATCACCGGCCGAGACGCGAGCTGCGCTTTCGCCTACGCGAGCGAAGCTGGCGAGTGGAAAACGCTTCTCCCCGAGGCCGACGCCACGCTCCTCACCACCCAGGCCGCCGGCGGCTTCGTCGGCGCGATGATCGGCCCGCACGCCCGGATAGAGCGTTGACGTTAAGGCGCCCGCTCCGCTGGGCGCTGTGCATGGTCGTCAATCGCCTCCGCCGCATACCTCTAGTCTTGCCCGCCAACGAGGCAATTCAGGTGGAGGCAAAATCATGCGCAAACGGTGGCCATTATCCAAAATTCCTCAGAACACACAAATACAAGCAGACAGGTAAAATGGAACAGGTTGGCCGGCCCCGCGCGTGGTCTCTCCCCGGGACCAGAGTCACGCTAGGGCCCCTGCAAACCAGGCATCCTCCCTATACGGCGGCACGCTGAATGTGACGATAAAGAGCGCATGAACGTCACTCCTCCCGCTGGTCCGAGTTCACTGAATAATGTCTTTGCTTCGGCCCAAAAGGGAATTCAGCGCGCGGTCAAGCAGGCGGACGACGCGGCAGATCAGTTGGCCAGTGGAGACATCGATCCGGAGCCCGTCGTCAATTTGGACGAGGCCGCGGTCCAGGTTAAGTTGAACGCAATCACGATGCGCACCGGGGACGAGATGATCGGAAGCTTGCTCAATGTGAAACAGTGATCCGCGGCGATTTATTTGAGGCTCAAATTTTGAGCGCTCAAATCTGAGGTTTCAGGTCCTTCCGCGGGCAAAGCGATACCTGAGCCGTGTAGTGAAAGGGTTGTGACAGTTCATGGCCAGGTAACCTCCACTGAGGGGGAAAGAGGCATGCTTAGCGCGGACGCGCTCTCATGCTTGCGAAGACGAGGCACGCGCGCATGCTACGGCTCTGCGAACATGAACGAATACGGTGCCTCGGACGATCATCGACCCCTGACCTGGTGGCGTGGCCATCCCATCTACGCGACGCACTTCGTCGTGATTGTTTTCGTCGCCTCGTTGCTCGTCACGTCCATCCTCCTTACGGCTAACCAAGGCGGTTTGCTCAACTGGCTGGTTTTTGACAGCTCGCTCGTGCTGCGGGGCCAAATATGGCGGGTGCTCACCTACGGCTTGGTCAATGGGCCAAGCATAAATTTCGCGCTCGATATGCTGATGATCGTTTGGTTCGGGCGAGAGGTCGAAAAAACCTTTGGTCTCAAAAGTTTCCTCGTTCTCTTCGGGCTGATTTATTTCACCTCGCCCGTCGTGCTGACGCTTTTCGGTCCGATCCTGCCGAGTGGCTTGGCCGGAGAACGCGGCGCCCTCGCCCTCTTCGTCGCCTTCGCCACTTTGTTTCCGAACGTGCCGGTGTTTTTTCAACTCCTCGCCAAATGGGCCGCGCTGATCTTGGTCGGAATCTTTGTTTTGATCTACCTGAGTTCACACGACGCCCCGGAGCTGATTTCCTTGTTGAGCACGGTGGGAATTGCTCACGTTTTTGCGCGCCATCAACAGGGCCGCTTCGCTTTCCCCCGAATCTCGCTCTTCCAACGCAAGCCGAAGCTTCGCGTGCTGCCCGACCTACCCAAGCCGCGCAAAATGAATACGACCAGTCCGATCGCGGACAGCTCGTCGATGGCAGAGGTCGATGCGCTGCTCGACAAGATCGCGCAATCCGGCATTTCCAGCCTCACTCCCGCGGAACGCGCAAAGCTCGACGCAGCGCGCGATGATTTGAAGCGACGCGGACCGGGCCGCCGATAGCGCGGTGGAAGCGGAGCGATCGCCTCCGCGGAGATTTCGTTCGGACTGTCCAGCAATCAACCTCGCAACCCTGGTGTAGGGCAAAGGTCACTACATCCTTGCTCATGAAAAAAGGTCTCCCGTCTGCCCTCGGCAGCTGCGCGCTCGCTTTGGCTGCGTTCGCCTCCTTTTCGTCTTCCGCACTTGGGGCGGCAGACAAAACGGAAGCTCGACCGCGCGATTCGTCAGCCGAGCCGCCCACCTCGTGGATCGACCCCAGCACTGGGCACCGCGTGATTCGCCTCACCCGCGAGCCTGATTCGGCCAGTCTCTATTTTAACGAGAACGGTTATCTTCCCGACGGTCACCGCATGATCTACACCACGCCCGAGGGCATTTCGGTCTTGGACCTGACGACCCACGAGGCCCGCGCGGTGGTGCAAGGTAAAGTAAAAGCCACCGGCGTCGGCCACAAGACGCCGACGGTGTACTATACAAAGAACGAGGAACGCGCGCTCTACTCCACCAATATCGATACAGGCGAAACCCGAAAACTCGCCGAGCTGCCGAACCGGGGAAGCATTGCCACGATCAACGCTGATGAAACCCTGGCCGCCGGCACCTACGTCGAGGGCGAGGGCCCGGACTACGGCGGCAGGCGCGACGGCCAGAGTCATCCGCTCAACCAGCCCCGCAACAAAGGGCAAATGATGGCGGAGCGCCTGGCCGCGAGATTGCCGCTTGTTCTCTTCACTGTGGATCTGCGCAGCGGAACGTTGAACCCGATCTTGCACAGCACCGATTGGGTCAACCACCTGCTTTTTTCTCCGACCGATCCTCAGCTCCTGATGTACTGCCACGAAGGGCCTTGGCAGAAGGTCGACCGTATTTGGACCATCCATACAGATGGGACTCAGAATACCTTGATGCACCGGCGGACCATGGCGATGGAGATCGCGGGCCACGAATTCTGGAGCCCCGACGGCAAGTCCATCTGGTACGACCTGCAGACCCCGAAAGGCGAAGTCTTCTACTTGGCGGGCTATGAACTCTCGACCGGCCAGCGAACCTGGTACCACCTGGAGCGGAATGAGTGGTCGATTCATTTCAATGTCAGCCGCGATGGCACGCTCTTTTGCGGCGACGGCGGAGATCCCGGACAAGTCGCGAGAGCGCCCGACGGACGCTGGATCTATTTATTCCGGCCGCAGCTCAGCCGATTGGATACCGACATCGTCGAAGGACTGGTGCGTCCCGGCACTTTCCACTCCGAGCGCTTGGTCGACCTGTCGAAGCACGATTATAAACTGGAACCGAACGTGAGTTTCTCGCCGGACCAGAAACTCGTGATCTTTCGCTCCAACATGTTTGGTCCGACTTATGTTTTCGCCGTGGAGGTGGAAAAAGCGCGTTGAAGGCCGGTGGTAGGTGGGGCTTCAGGGCACTTCGGGGAGTTTGGGATTTGTAGTTTGTAGTTGGCAGTTGGTAATACCCGCGCAACTACGTGGGTGCAGGTCAGTGAATCTTTCTCTTTGTCCGCATCGGGGGCTGCTTAATAAAGACTGGGTGACGGGATGCGGCACAGGCGGTCGAGAGACTCCATGGCCAATTTTTCGTGCCCGTGGGTGTGTTTGGTGGGCTAAATTCTTGGAATAGCGGCGCGCTGACTCATCCGTCGGCACGGGAGCCGTGCGGCTACGTGACGTTACGCTAGGTTCGCACTTTCAAACCTTCCCACTTTCCTACTTTCCGCCCACGTTGACTCGCTCATGAAAAAAACCTTCCACCTGCAGGCTCCGGGGAAAGACAACGCGCGCGTACTCGACGCGGTCAAAACCGAGATCCGCAAATACGTCAAAAGAGAGCGGAGAAAGACCGTGCCTGAAGGTTTCGATTACTGGGATTTCGATTGCAAGGTGGGTGCGGACGCCGCCACCGCCGTGAGCACACCGGTCAAACAAGTGACCGACGTGGTCGACGAGTTGGCCAAAGCCGACGGCCTGGAGGCCTACGTCGAAATCGTCGCGGTGCCAAAACGGGCCGAGGGCGCCGTCGCGAACGATCCGCTGGAGCTGAATTCGCCGCCGCCCCCTCCGCCGACGACAGAAGAACCGTGACGTGGGTCGTTCGGACTTTCCTCGCGCAGGCGTAAGGTAAAAGCTCGCGGCTGGGCCGTGGGCGTCGCCCATTTTTGACTACGGCCTCAAGGGCGATCCTGGGCCGACCGCATTCAGGAAAAGCGGTGGCTTGCAGCGCGGAGCGGCCTAGGCGAGAACCCCTGCTCTCGCTTATGTGCTTTTACCCTTCGCTTTTCCGACGCCTCGTCGCGGTCGGGCTTCTCGCGGTCTCCTCGACCTTCGTTTGCACCGCTGCTGAGGAAAACAAAACCGAACGCCGCTACCTTTCCGGGCACGGCCCCAAAGACGCAGTGCCGTGGGAATTTCAATGCACCGGTGGCCGACGCGCGGGCGAGTGGACCACCATTCCGGTTCCGTCAAATTGGGAGCTTCAGGGCTTCGGCACCTACAATTACGGACAGGATGCGGTTAAAAAAAGCGACGAGCACGGTCTCTATCGCCTCCACTTCGCGGTGCCCAGCGAGTGGAAAGGCCGACACATCCGCGTCGTTTTCGAAGGGGTCATGACCGACGCCACCATTACGGTGAACGGCCACGCTGCGGGACATCCTCACCAAGGTGGATTCTATCGGTTTCACCGCGATATCACGTCTCTGGTCACGCTGGGCGAAAAAGCGGAAAATGTCCTGGAGGTGGACGTGGCCAAAGTCTCGGCCAACCTCGACACCGAGATCGCCGAGCGCGGTGGAGATTACTGGGTTTTCGGGGGCATTTATCGGCCGGTCTGGATCGAAGCCGTTCCCACCCAATCGATCGAACACGCCGCGATCGATGCCCGGGCTGACGGCTCGCTCACGGCCGACCTCACGCTCGGTTCGGTCCGCACCGCCGATCGGGTCGAAGCGCAAGTGCTCACCGCCGAAGGTCAACCGGTGGGAAAACCCTTCTCGGTTGAAATTCCCAACGGAGGCACCGGACGGCTGCACCTCGCCACCCAAGTCGAGGCCCCTCGCCTCTGGACCGCGGAAACGCCGCACCTCTATGCGTTGCGGATGGATTTGCATCACGGTAGTGAAATCCTGCATACGATCACGGAGCGCTTCGGTTTCCGCACCTTCGAAGTCCGCACCGGCCAAGGCCTCTTTCTCAATGGTCAACGCGTCCTGCTCAAGGGCGTGGATCGCCACAGCTTCCGCCCCGAGACCGCTCGTGCCCTGAATCGGGAAGACTGCTACGCCGACGTGCAGTTGATAAAGGAGATGAATATGAACGCGGTGCGTATGTCGCACTATCCGCCCGACGAAGCGTTTCTCGAGGCCTGTGACGAACTGGGCTTGTACGTCCTCGACGAACTGAGCGGCTGGCATCACGCCCACGACACCGAAGTCGGCCGCCGACTGGTCCGCGAAATGGTGGAGCGCGATGTCAACCACCCGGCGATTCTGTTTTGGGATAACGGCAACGAGGGCGGATGGAATCGCGAACTCGATGGAGAGTTTGCCCTCTACGATCCGCAGCGCCGCGGCGTCCTGCACCCCTGGGAACTGCATGACGGAATGGATACAAAACATTATCCGACCTACCAGGACCTGACCAAACGCCTGGCGGGGCCGAATATTCTGATGCCGACCGAGTTCATGCACGCGCTTTACGACGGCGGCGCCGGAGCGGGCTTGGAAGACTATTGGAAAGCGATTTCCACCTCTCCCGTTGGCGGCGGCGGTTTCATCTGGGATTTCGCGGATGAGGGCGTGCTCCGGACGGATCAGGGCGGCCGTATCGACACTTACAGTACGTACGCCCCCGACGGCATCGTTGGACCGCATATGGAAAAAGAAGGAAGTTTCTACACCGTGCGCGACGTTTGGTGCCCGGTGCAGATCGAGCCTCCGCTCTTGGACGAACATTTCAACGGCGCGCTGTCGGTTCAAAACCACTACAGCTTCACCTCCCTCGAGCAGTGCCGCTTTTCCTGGCGTTTGGTGAATTTCCCCGCCGCGACGGAACAAGGCACCGCCTCCAAAATCGTGGCCGAAGGAAGCGCAGCTTCGCCCGCCATCGCGCCGCTGAGTGAAGGAAAACTGGCGTTGAGTTTGCCGACCCAGTGGCACGAGGCCGACGCGCTCTCGGTCGACGCGCGCGATCCTGCGGGACAGCTGCTCTGGACCTGGACATGGCCGACCGCGGCGTCGGCCCAGCGGCATGTCGCCGCCACCACGGCAGCAAAGCCCGAAGCGGTTTCGAAAATTGAGAAAACCGCGAGCGAGATCCGGCTCACGGCGGGTCCGGTTTCCGCGGTTTTCGATCCGGCGACTGGTCTGCTGCGCAGCGTTCGCCTCGGGGATAAAACCCTGGCGTTGACCCATGGACCTCGCCTCGCCTTCGCTCGGCCCAAGACGTCGCGCGACGTCACTTGGTTGACCTTGGCGAAGGAAGACGCGGCAACGCACATCAGCCGCCTCGAGTCTCCGCAACTCGCGAGTACCGCTGAGATCGAACTCGACGCCGGACGGAAGACCTCGTGGTACGGGCTCAAACTCGAGCTCTCTCCCGACGGAAAAGCCTGGAAGACAGTTTTCGATGGAACCCGTCGTCCAAACGACGGTAAAGGCTACGAGTTTCCTCCCCAGTTGGTCGCCGCCGCTCGCCTGACTCGCGTGCGCGCCTCGGATGAGCAACCCGCCGAGGTGAAAAATTTCCGCCTGGGCTACACGCCGAATCGTTTCTCGGTCGAAGCGCAAAAACCGGCGACCGTGACCAGCGGAACGGAACGCGATCCCCAAACCGGCGCGACAACGGTGTGGATCGAGAGCCACGGGGGCGGAGGGATGGATCATTTTCGCTGGACCTTGAAACCCGACGGTGCGCTTCAACTGGACTTCGCGTATCCGTTGAGTGGTGACTTTGTGTACCATGGGATCACCTTCGATCATCCGGAAGACCAGATGAGCACGCTGCGCTGGCTGGGACAAGGACCCTACCGGGTATGGCAAAATCGGTTACGCGGCACCTGGCTCGGGGTGCACCAGATCGCGCGGAACGACCCACAGCCGGGCGAATCCTGGGGTTACCCGGAATTTCAAGGGTACTTTGGAGGACTGCGTTGGGCTCGTCTGGATACGGCGAACGGAAGCATCCGCGTCGCCAGCGTTTCGCCCGACGTCTACCTCCGGGTGGGCACGCCGCGAATCAGCCACAGTTTCACGACAGTGGATTTTCCCGCCGGCGATCTTTCGTTCCTCTACGCGATCCCCGCGATGGGCTCGAAATTCATCACACCGGAGGACACGGGCCCAGCCAGCCACTGGGCCAAAGCTTCGGGCACCTACGGCACGACGTTGACCTTCACCTTTAGCGAGACGCCAAAGACAAAAGAGTGAGGAGAGATCCGGGGACCGGGTCTTTCCACCAGAGAGCTCGTGCGTTTCGTCGTTTCGGAAGGCGCCGAAAGCATCTGCGTGGATACGCGCTCCCAGACGGGTGGCAACTCCGGCGGCCACCGCGTTTGAGGATAAACTCAGATCTCAAATCTAAAGCTGCGCAGCGGATGTTGGCGCCTCAGTTTTATACTCACTCCTCCGTTCTCTCTTCTGGACGACGAGGCCCCGTGCACTTTACTCCGACGGTGTGCTTTCCTATGCGCTTGGACAAATACCTCTCCGCGATCAGTGCCTGCTTGCTCACCGCCACTCTCCTAGCGGCGGCTGAGGTTCCAGGCAGCTCGAGTCGAGTTGAGAGCACGTCACCCATTCCCCTTCCCAAGTTTGTGGTGGGAGAAAAAGGGACGTCGGACAGCCCCCTGACCTCGCCTTCGGCTCTGAACGCCGCGCAGGAGGAAAAATTCATGCCGGGGGACTTCACGCTCAAAACCAGAGAAGGCCTGGACCAAGGGCGTGCTTCCAATTTTCAGGATCTGCTGCGCGGCACGCCCGGCGTGTTTCTGCAGAGCGAGAGCGAAACCGAAGTGACAAAGATCTCGATTCGCGGGTCGGGCATCCTTTCCGAGGACGAACCGCTGGGGGTGCAATTTCTCCTCGATGGTCTGACCCTCAATCAAGCCGACGGAGAAGTGATTCTGGAAGATTTCGATCTCTCCACCATCAAATACGCCGAAGTATATAGAGGCGCCGATGCGTTCAAATACGGAGGTTTGACGCTGGGCGGCGCGATCAACCTCGTATCCATGACCGGATACGAAGCGGCTCCCTTCAAATTCCAGCTCGAAGGCGGCAGTTACGGGTATTGGCGCGGGCAGTTGTTGGCCGCCGGGGCCGAGGGCCGGGCCGATTATATGGGTTCATTGATGAGCCGGTCCCGTGACGGATTTCGCGAACACAGCCGCGAACGTTTGGACCGGTTCACCTTTAACCTCGGATTCCGCTTCAGCCCCCTTCTGGAAAATCGACTCTATTTGACCTTGGATCGAAACCGTCGCGCCTTGCCGGGAGGATTGACGAAGGAAGCAATGAGCGATCAACCGCGAAAAGCGGACGACGACGCCGTCGAACAAGATTTCAACAAGCAGTTTAATCTTCTACGTATCGCGGATAAACTTACGTTTTCGCGGGACCATGTGCGCGTGGAAGCCGGGGTTTTTTGGTTTCACCGCAACTCGGAAGAACGTGGGTTTTTCTCCCCGATATTTCGCCAAGGAATCGGGCGCCTCCACTCGGATAACTTTGGGGCGGTGTTGAACTCAGTGACTGAAAGCGAACTTTTCGGCCATCAAAACCGTTTCGCCGTCGGAGTGAATACGGCGCTGGAACGAGAGTACACCGAGAACTTTGAAAACCTCGCCGGCCGTCGCGGAGAAACCACGGCGCGCTCCCGCGACTCCTCGCTGAACCTTCCGCTTCACCTGGAAAACCTATTTTATCTTACGCCCAAGCTGTCTCTTCTCACCGGAGCTCAACTGGTCTATGCGCGCCGGGTGTTTTCCGACCTCTTTCTGACCGATGACCAGGGCGACCAGTCCCACCGCCAGACGTTTTATGGGTCCAGTCCCAAGTTTGGCGCCGCCTACGCGACCAGCGACACGAGCAAAGTGTTCTTCAACCTGAGCCGCAGCTGGCAACCCCCTTCGTTTAATAACATGGTGCAGTTTGCCGAAGGGCCCCAATCCAGCGTAGTCTATAAACCACTACGGCCCCAGCACGCCTGGACCCTGGAACTCGGCACGCGCGGAGAAAAAGGTCCGTGGGAGTGGGAGCTCTCGCTTTATCATTCGCGTGTTCAAGACGAGTTGCTCGAGCTCAACGATACCGAAGGAAATGACCTCGGAGCGGTCAATGTCCCCCACTCTCGCCACCGCGGGGTGGAAGCAGGACTGGAGGTGGATCTGCTGGAGCTCCTTGGTCTCATCGGCAAAAGCGCCGGCCCAAAATCCCGACTGACCTTCAAACCCACGTACACCTATAATGATTTCCATTTCCGCGACGATCCGGTGTACCGCAATCATCGTATCGCCGGTATCCCACCGCACGTCGTGGAGGCCGAGCTGCTTTATGAGGCGCCCTCGGGTTTTTATATCGGTCCCAATCTCAACTACGTGCCCACCCGCTATGCAGTGGACCAAGCAAACACGTTATTTGCCGATCCCTACACGCTGGTCGGTTTAAAGATCGGCCTTGCTCGGACCAAAGGCCCGTCGGTCTTCCTCGAAGTGAGAAACCTCTCGAATAAAACCTACGCCTCGTCGGTTGACCCGATTGCGGCGGCAGAGTCCAGCAACGACGCGCAGGTTTTCCATCCCGGGGAAGGCCGCGCCTGGTACGGCGGTGTATCCTGGACGTGGTGACAAGGTAAAGGGATATTCCCAGCGTTTCGCCGGCTTCCTTGTTTGGGCGATTGGCCCTTTCCATGACCTCCACCGCCGGTCGGACCGTGTCTTAAGCTTCATAAATAAAAAATGCGTGCCGCGTAAATGACGCGACACGCACTTTTGCTGACTCACCCTAAAAGTGGTGATCGAGAACTAGCTATGGTGGGTGATATCGATAGCACGAAGGCGGGTCACTGACTGACGGTGAGTTTATCCAAGTTAGGACAACCGCCAGCGCTGGTGGCGGTGAGTCGAATGGTATTCACTCCAGCGTTGAGCGCCCGCGTGATATTCACATCGCTCCAGGTTGTCCAAACGCTCGTGCTTGGAAAAGGCACGGAGGCCTGAACGATGATGCCGTTGACGCTCAGATCGGCCGGACGGCTGACCGGCGTCCCGTTGGCAAAGCGGAAATCGAGGGTGTAGTTCCCAGCGGTCGGGACCGTCACTTTCCATTCAACGAAGACGCCCGTCATATTGGTGGTATTCACATACCCAGTACCGGTCCAGCCCGCATTGGTCGTTTCAAATCCAGCATTGGCATTCGGCACCGCGTCTTCGGCTTGGTAGACGGTGGTCGATCCCCCGCCACCACCACCGCCGCCGGAGCCCTCCTTGACGAAGACCACCATATCGCGATCGGGCTGGCCGATGGCAAGGGTGGTGCCGGCGGTGACCGAGCGGCAATAGAGATCGGCCGCGATCAAGTTCAAGTTGTTATCGCGCCACTTCAGATCGTTATCCGCTGTTTTGGTGAATCCAGAGATAAAGGGCGGCGCCGATCCGGTTCGGGTGGCCATGACATAGACCATCGCGTCTCGCGCTACCTGGAAGCTCAGGCTGGTGTTTTGTCCGGTTTTCGTCACGCGCTGGGTCGTAATCCAGCTGGCGCCGTCAAGTTCAACCGGGAGTTGGTCGAACGAATTGTCCGCGGTGGAATCCAAATCGTAGTAGACGGGCCACTGTTCCTGCGGTTGATCATTGATATAATACGCACGATTGGCGGCGTTAGAACTGGTTAAGTTGGTGACCAGCGGGTTTTGGACCGGCAGCTCAGGGAGCCCGCCGCTGCCTTCAAAATACACCACGGTGGAATCGGTGTGGCCAGCTCCATCCGAAACGGAGACAGTGTTCCTTCCCTGACACAGCGCCACCGGCCAATAGAAGACATGATTTACGGTGTGGCCGGCATTTTTATACTGACCATCCTGCAGGGTAGAAACGGTCTGACCATTTACAGTCAACGTCAGCTGGGCCGCCGTGCTATAAGCTTTGATTCCATTGGTGGCCGAACCTTGACGCAAATAGTAGCGCTTTGACGTGATATGAACGGTTGGGACCGTCGGCCGCAGGAAGCACCGGAAGAGATAATAGACATCCTTTTTATCGCCCGCGTAAGTCGTCAGTCCCTTGGTATTCCAGCTGTTTTTATATTTATGATCGTTGAAGTCTCGCAGGATCCACCAAGTAAACATGCCCAGCGCGCCGGAGTTATTTCTGATCGCAGATTGGAAACGAGCTTCGGCGAGGAGTTGTTGATACTCTTCCGGCTCAAAACTATTCACGGTTTTTGTGGCCGCTGCATAATCCGTGTGCATCGTCACGACGCCACCGCCACCGGTTTCTGAGACGTAGCCAGAGGTTTGAAAATCCCAAACCGTAAGGGAGCCGTACCAACCCGGGTAGGAGTTGGCGCCTTCGAAATCAATCCCGTGGGCATTCATATTTGCCACCACGACCGGACGGGTGGAGTCGAGCGCTCGAACCACCGGGACCTCTCGATCCGCCACTGCGGTACCGGCTTCATTTCCCACCGACCAAACCGCGATCGAGGGATGATTATAATTCTGTTTCACCATTTCGGTGGTGATCGTATCGGCTGTAGGCGTCGCCTCGTCCGGGTTGGTATGGCCGTTTTCCGCCCAGCAGAGGATACCCCGCTGGTCGCACAAATCATATTCCAAGCGGGCGTGGGGGTAATGAGCCAACCGAACCCAATTCATTCCAAGGTCCTTGAGCAGATCAAAATTGAAGATCAAATCGGCGTCCGAAACCGCGGAGCCCTTGCTTTCAATTTCTTGGTGGAGATCGGCGCCAAACAAAATGATTGGGTTACCATTTAATCTCACATTGCCCTTGGCGGGCGTGCCAAACTGGAGGGTGCGGAAGCCGGTCGGCTCCGTGACCGTGTCCACCACTTGCCCGCCGCGAAGCACGGTGACGACGGTGTGATAAAGATTGGGCGCGGTGGGCGACCAAAGTTTTGGATTCGAAACCGTCCCCCTCAAGGTCAGGGTGCTCCGTTTATTTGGACCAGCCGTAATCGTGGCCGCCATCGTTTGCACAGGAGTAT